>Ga0209347_1002085_pt1 | contig 28025 bp, 35 predicted proteins | sample AutmiccommuBRH23_FD_187382 | JGI IMG/M metagenome (GOLD analysis project Ga0209347, IMG submission 187382) | Deep subsurface microbial communities from Mt. Terri, Switzerland - Autotrophic microbial communities BRH/23 (SPAdes) (version 2) | ecosystem: Environmental > Aquatic > Deep subsurface >...
AAGGACCGCGGATGTCTTGGCCGCCCGCGTGCCCGGTCGGGTAGACTAAGGGCGTTCGCGCAGCGCGCGCCGGCAGGCCAGAGCACCACATGACCAAAGTCCTCGTCGTCACCGGCGGCAGCCGCGGGATCGGTGCCGCGACCGCCAAACTGGCCGGATCGCGCGGTTACAGCGTCTGTGTCAACTACCTGCGGAACCGGTCGGCTGCCAACGCGGTGGTCGAGGCGGTCGAGGCCGACGGCGGGCGGGCGATTGCCGTCGGAGCGGACGTCTCGGTCGAGTCCGACGTGCAGCGGCTGTTTGCCACTGTGGACGCGGAACTCGGCCCGCTCACCGCCTTGGTCAACAATGCGGGCATCCTGGAGAAGCAGATCCGGGTGGAAGACGTCGATGGGGCGCGCCTGGCACGGATACTGTCGGCGAATGTCGTCGGTCCCTTCCTGTGCGCGCGGGAGGCCGTGCGTCGCATGTCCACGAAACACGGCGGGCGCGGCGGCGCGATCGTGAATGTTTCGTCGGCCGCGGCACGGCTCGGGTCCGCCGGCGAGTACGTGGACTATGCCGCGTCGAAAGGGGCGCTCGACACCCTGACCATCGGATTGTCCCGGGAAGTCGCCGAGGAAGGAATCCGCGTCAATGCAGTGCGCCCTGGCTTCATCTACACCGAGATGCACGCCAGCGGCGGCGAGCCCGGACGCGTGGATCGCCTCAGCGCGCACTTGCCGATGCGGCGTGGCGGACATCCCGAGGAGGTTGCGAACGCCATCCTCTGGCTGCTCTCGGACGAGGCGTCGTACACGACGGGTACGTTCATCGAGCTCGCCGGCGGGAAGTAGCGATCGAGCGCCGGCGGAGCTCCGCCCACATGGACGCCGCCAGGTGTCACCGACCCTTTTCCTTTCCCGCCGTCCAACCCCATCTTTTGTCTCCCGCACGAGCGGCCGGCGGAGGCCCGGGAGCCGTTGAGTTCCGGACGCGGGGCGGATATGGTTCCCGGATGATCCCTGCTCGCGCCACTGCGGTTCTGGAATACTGGTTCGGGGAACAGTCCCTCACTCCGGACTATTTCCAGGCACGCAATAAAATGTGGTTCATGGGCGGCGCCGAGGTGGACGCGCAGATCCGGGCCGAGTTTCAGGTGGACGTGGAGCAGGCCGCGAGCGGCGCCCTCGATGCCTGGAGCGAGACGCGACTGGGGTCACTGGCGCTGATTCTCCTCCTCGACCAGTTCGCCGCGAATATCTATCGCGGCGACGCCCGCGGGTATCTTTACTCTGACCAGGCGCTTCCCCTCTCGCGCTCCCTGGTGACCACACTCGGGTACCGGGAGCTCACGCTGGCAGAGCGGATTTTCGTGTTCATGCCGCTGGAGCACGCCGAATCGCTCGACGACCAAAGACTCAGCGTCGCGCTGTTCACCGAGCTGAGGGATGAGGCGCCTCTGGCGGTGCGCGAAGAGATGGAAGGCACGCTGGACTACGCAGTCCGGCATCTCCGCGTCGTGGAGCGCTTCGGGCGATTCCCTCACCGCAATGCCGTTCTCGGCCGTCCGACGACAGAGGCGGAAGCGGCCTTTCTCGCGTCGCCCGAGGCCCCGTTTTGAGGAACGATGCGCAAATGGGGACAGACCACGTTTTTAGCGCTCACCCCACACGCGCACGTCCAGCAGCCTAATCCCGGCGCCATGGCTACACCCGCGGGTCCGCGTGTCTGAGCCGCGCAGGAAGCTGGGCCGACCCGGTGCCACCGGCCACCGGTCGCGCGGCATTCGACAGGTGAATGGATGAAACCCCGGTTCTACATCGTCGATGTGTTTTCAGAGCGGCCCTATGGCGGTAACCCGCTGGCGGTGGTCGTGGCGGACGAATGGCTTCCGGACGCCGTGATGCAGCAGATCGCGGCGGAGATGAACTTTTCGGAAACCGCATTCGCGGCATCGACGCCGGAGGATGGCGCATATCGGGTGCGGATCTTCACGCCGGCGCGGGAGATTGCGTTCGCCGGCCACCCGATTCTCGGCGCCGCCTGGGTGCTGCGTCACCACCTGTGCAAGGATTCGCCCGAGCAGGTGCGCCTGGTTCTGGCGGTCGGGGACCTTCCGGTTGCCTTCGAAACCGAGGCCGGACGAGAGATTGCCTGGTTCCAAGCGCCGCCGATCTTCTGGGTGCCACTTGCGCACCGGAGCGGATTGCCCGGGCGCTCGGCCTGTCGCCCGGGGCAATTGCGACGGACACCCCCGTCCAGGTGGTATCGGCCGGTACGGCGGCCGTGATCGTGCCGCTCTGCAGCCTGGACGGGCTGCGGCGCGCAACGCTGAATCTGGACGCGTTTTCTGATCTTGCGCGTGAAGGGTTCCCGCCCCTGGTATATCTCTTCTGCCGCGAGACCCACGATCCCCGCAACGACGTGTGCGCGCGATTCTTTTTCGAGGCGCACGGCGTGCGCGAGGACCCCGCGACCGGCAACGGCGCCGCCTTCTTCGGGGCATACCTCCTGGAGCACGGCGCGGTCCCCGAAAACGGCCTGGACCTGCGCATCGAGCAAGGCCACGAACTTCTCAGGCCGTCGCTGATCAGGCTTCGAACGCGCGTGGCCGACGGGGTCCGGGAAGTCTCGGTCGGTGGACACGTGGCGCTCACCGTGCGGGGCGAGCTGATGGCGTCGGGTCTCTAAGCCTGGCGAGCAGCCTTATCCAAACAGCGCACATCCGCCCCGCTGTTACAGGCTATGCCGTATTCTGCGCCCTCCGCCAGGCTGCCGGCGGCATGCCGACCATCCTTCGAAACGCCCGCGAGAACGCCGCTTCAGAGTCGTAGCCGACATCGAGTGCGATGCTCGCCACCTTGCGGTCCGACTCACGCAGCATGCGCGCGCCCAGTTGGATTCGCCAGCCGGCCAGATAGTGCATGGGCGGATGGCCGAGGTGGTCCACAAACCGCTCGTGCAGCGCAGAGCGCGACAGGCCGACATCCCGGGCGAGTTCGTCGACACTCCACGGGTGATCGGGCCGCTCGTGCATCAGCGACAACGCCTTACCCACGAAGCGGTCGCGAAATCCCGCAAACCATCCGGTCGCGTGTTCGGGCATGCTGTCCAGGTACCGGCGGGCGGCGTCCACAAACATCATTTCCGAAAGCCGCTCGAGCACGGCCTCGCCTCCCGGCCGCGGGTGGTTCGATTCCGTCACAGCCTGATCGATGACCCGAGCCAACCAATCCCCCGCCGAAGTCGCCGGGAGGTGCAGAATCCGCGGGAGCGCCGCCACCAGCGGGTTGAACGGCCGCAGATCGCAGCCAAGGAAGCCGCACACGGCAATCATGTCGGCCTGCTCGACCGGCAGTAGCGTACCTGCGTCCATCACACCATGGTGGTAAGAGATGGGAAGCGGCCGGGGATCGTTGCGTCGTGAGAAGACCCAGTCCGCCGTACGCCGGTGCGGCTCCAGGCCCGGCGCACTCGACATGACGTGCCGGTCACCCTGGGGAAAGATCACGACGTCGCCGGCGCCAAGCTTCACGGGCGCATGACCGTCCACGGCCGCCCAGCCGCCGCCCTTGGCGATCATGTGGTACTCCATCACGTGTTCGCAGCCAGGCATCACCGCTTCGGCAATCTCGTTCGACGCCCCTGCCTCGGCAGACCACTGGTCGCGGCAACTCACGTAATAAAACACTGCGCCGCGTACGCGAATACTGCGCAACAGATCCGACAGGGCATCGCGGCTCATAGGTGTGGCCGGATCGGCGGTGGAGGCACGATCACTGTTCGTGGACAGGCGATCAACCGGGCATCCAATCAAGGATGACCGATCAAGTTTGGCCGACGCCCGGCCAAGCGTCAATTGGGAGCCTTGTGAACAATGGAACCTCCAACCGAGGATGCGCGGCCCGGGCACGACAGGCCGAACCATCCGATGCGGGAGGCGACCATGAATACACAGGTTACCGTCGTGGTGGACGTCCGGGAGGAATTGACCCGTTCCTCCGGCGACGAGTTGTTGGGCGTACTCGGTGGACTGCAAGGGATCTGGCGCGCGTCGGTGAGTTCGCGCGCACGCCGCCTGGTTCTGGTGGAGTACGACCCGAAGGTGACCGATTCGCTGAGCATTCTCGGCGCGGTCACCGACCGCGGATTCGACGCGCGCCTTATCGGCCTGTGACCGGACCGCAGCTGACCCCCGCCACACAGGCGCCGTGGTCTTTCAACCTGACAGGAGATTGGACATGAACGACTTGAACCTCAGTTCGCCGGATGCATCGGCCAACCCAGCGGCCCCCGCCGCTATCGACTTCGACGCCATAAAGCAACGGCAACAGGCCACCTGGTCCAGCGGCGATTACGCCGTGATCGGGACCACACTGCAGATCGTCGGCGAACACCTGGCCGAAGCGGCCGACGTGCGTGCAGGGGAGCGCATCCTGGACGTGGCCGCCGGCAACGGTAACGCCACGCTGGCGGCTGCGCGCCGCTTTGCGCGGGTGACCTCGACCGATTACGTGCCCGAGCTCCTGGAAAAGGGCGCGGCGCGGGCAAAGGCCGAGGGGCTCGATATCCGGTTTCAGGTGGCCGATGCCGAGGCACTGCCCTTCGAAGACGGGTCTTTCGATGCGGCGCTCTCCACCTTCGGCGCGATGTTCACGCCCGAGCCCGACAGGACAGCCCGCGAATTGCTGAGGGTGATTCGCAGCGGCGGCCGCGTCGGAATGGCGAACTGGACCCCGGAGGGATTCATCGGCCAGCTGTTCCGCGTCATCGGCGCCCACGTCCCGCCGCCCGCGGGCGTCCAATCGCCGGCGCGATGGGGCACGGAGCCACGGATCGTCGAGCTGTTCGGTCCTGAAGCGGCCGACATCCGCTGCGAACGCCGCGAGTTCAACTTCCGCTACCGATCCCCGGAACACTGGCTGGAGGTGTTCCGCCGCTTCTACGGCCCGGTGCACAAGGCCTACGCTGCGCTCGACCCGGCGCGCCATGGGCAGTTGAGCGAGGACATCAAGGCCCTCCTCGCCGGCCTCAACGTGGGGGGCACGGCCTCCCTCGTGGTTCCCGGCGAGTACCTGGAAGTCGTAATCACCCGAAAGTGAGGGGGTCCGACCGCGGCGGAGGGACCGCTTTTGAGAGGGGTCGCTCCGCCGCCTCGAAACGAGTGGAACCACGAACGATAACAGGGGACAGATCACGTTCTCTGCGCACCCGGTGAGACGCTGCAATCTGCAAATCCGCTCTGCCCGTGTCTCACTCGCAATGAAGCACCGACGCGTAATCGGGCCGCAAGTCTCCCAGACGAACGTCAGATGCCGGGAAACGCGGTCTTCCCCTATCCGCGGCCGGCGCATGCCTGTGGTGGTCAGGCTTGATATAGCTATACTTACCACGCCTGCCGTACCCGGGGGCGTGTGCCATACAACTCCAACAGCGAACAGCATCCGCGCACCTTCGAGAGCGTTTCCGCCGATTCGCGCGGCCGCAGTGAACACGGTACACCACGATTGAAGGGTCGCCGGGGACAGGTATGAGGTGATCCGGCGCACGTTCGCGCGATTCGCGCAGCCGGCTCGAGGCCCCACGCTACGATTTCCATGAGGCACTGCATAGTTTCCTGCGAAGGGGCGGTTCGGCGGCACGTGGTGGTGCTTGCGCGGCGCGGCCGGTCCTGAGCGCAAACACGGAGGCCGGCGGGCAGCCGGGACAGACAGTGACCCAGCCGCAGCAGACATTCCAAGATACCGGGATTCTGCGCATGTTCCCCACCGTCGTGTGGAGGGGCGAGTCCAAGCCAGAGACTCACCGGCCGCTCGACGAGCAGATCCTGGCCGCGCTATGGGCGATGGATGACCGCCTTTCGAGGATCCGGCCTGGGGACAGTTGGCAGTCGGGGCACCGCCTTCACGAGCTACACGCCTTCAGCGCCCTGGTGAGCTGTGTCGATGTGGGTGTGGAGCACTTCCTCGCGTCTCTAAACATCGCCCACAGCGGTTTCACTATCACCGGATGCTGGGCTAATGTCAGCGCCCCGGGCGCCGGTCACCCTCTGCACAGCCATCCCAATAACTATCTGAGCGGTGTCTACTACGTCCGGGTTCACGCGGGTGCTGACACTATCCATTTTCACGACCCGCGGCCGCAAACTGCAGTGATCCGCCCGCCGGTGACCGGATTAACCGCGGACAATGCAGACCAGGTGACCGTCCAGGTGAAGGACGGAACGCTACTGCTGTTTCCGGCGTGGCTGGAGCATTCGGTGGACCCGAACCGCAGCGCCCAGACCCGGGTGAGTGTCAGCTTCAACGTGATGTTCCAGACGTACACGGCGCGCATGAGCCCGCCGGGATGGACGGGTGGCTGGCGGCACTTGAGCGGCGATTGACTGTGCGGCCCTATCCTGCACACGCGGACAGGGGACTCCTGAGATCGTTGCCGACGCTCTGGCCGGCGTGGCTCGGTATCACCGTCTTGGCACACCCGAGGCCGGTTGGGTACGGAAGAAAAAGGGGCCACCATGCGCAAACCGAAGTCTGTCGAGGGGCTGGAAAAACTTGGAATGATCAGGCTTTCGCGTTCCTTCTACATGCGTGAGTTCTTGTACAGTGAGACCGCGAACTTGCATGGCATTCCGAACATTCCGGATGATCCGGATCTTGCAATCGAGGTTGGGCAACGGCTCTGCGAAGACTTGCTTGAGCCATTAAATGCCACCTTCGGTCGAATTGCGGTCCGGTCGTCGTTCCGCTCTGCCGAACTGAATCAGTTCTGTAACGAACACGGGTACAACTGTTCAAAGAACGAGGCGAACTACGCCCGTCACATTTGGGACAGAGTTGACGCGGATGGCCTCAAAGGCGCCACGGCATGTATAGCCGTGCCGTGGTTCACCGATCGATATGAACAGGGTGAAGATTGGCGTGCACTGGCATATTGGATCCACGACCATCTTCCGTACAGCGCGCTTCAGTTCTTTCCAGCTCTCTGCGCGTTCAACATCAGCTGGCACGAGAAGCCGAAGAAGACCGTCTACAGCTTCATCAAACCGAAGGGCTATTTGCTTCGCGAATCCACCGCGCCAAGCGGACGGGAACAGCTGTATGCGGATTTTCCGCTCCTACGGAAAGAATGAGCGGGAGTTGAAGAAAATGGATGAACCGCATGACCAACGTAACCAAAGGGGTCGGTGACGAATCGAAATCAATTCCCACCGACCCCTTTCCGCTACAGGCGCGCTTCGAGAATCAGGTTGAAGGGCGTCTCGGCTGCACGCCGAAAGTGGCTGAACCCGGCCTTTCGGAACACCTCCGCCAGGCGTGCCTCGCCGGCCTGTGCGCCGAGCACCAGCTCGCCGCCTTCCGAGATCGCGTGCGCACAGCAAAGGGTGGCGGAGGCGGCGTAATAGAGCCGCGAGACGGTTGTGAGATTATCTTCGACCCGGTCGTTGGCGAACGGCTCGATCAGCATCACCGTGCCGTCCGCAGCGATGGCCTCGGCGGCGTGCCGGGCTGCGGCCATCGGGTCGCCCATGTCGTGCAGGCAGTCGAAGAAGCAGATGAGACCGTAGTCCCTGCCCGGGTAGTCCACGGCGCGCGCGACGTCGAATGCGATCCGGTCGCCGAGGCCGGCCTCGATTGCATTCCGCCCCGCCTCGTCGAGTGATTCCCGGTGCACGTCGAAGCCATGAAAGCGCGACCGCGGGAAGGTCTGCGCCATGAGCACTGTCGAATGGCCGTGCCCGCAGCCGACATCGGCCACGGTGATGCCGGAATCCAGCTTCTCCACCACGCCGTCGAGGGCCGGGAGCCACTCCGCTACCAGATTGTGCCGGTAGGCGTTGCGGTAGAACGCCGCGACTCCGCAGTACATGCGCTCGTCGTGCTCGCCCCACGCCACACCCTTGCCGGTGCGAAACGCATCGAGGGCCTTTTCCTCGTCGAACCACATCGATGCCGGCACCTGCCAGGCGTGGGGAATGAACACGGGGCTGTCCTCGTCCGCCAGCACCGCCGCCTGCTCGGGGGTAAGCTCGTAGGTATCGCTCCGCCCGTGATACTCGACGTAACCGCCCGCGGCCTGCGCCCTCAGCCATTCACGCACGTAGCGCTCGGCGCAGCCCGCACGGGCGGCCAGTTCCGCCGAGCTGATCGGCCCGGCGCCCGCCATGCCCTTGTACAGACCCAGCTTGCTGCCGAGGCTGACCATTACCCCGCCATAGCCGGCGGCCAGGTCACCGAGGGCACGCGTGGCGAATGCGTCCAGCTTCTCTTGATCGATCATGTGCATGCCTCCATCCTGAGGGATTCAACCTAGTCAACGGTCGCGCCCATGATGTCCCCGGAATGAGTTCTCCGCAGGAGCCGAAATCGCCTAATATCGGTTCGTTCATGCCACATGGGCGCAGGCGGCGGGGCAGCATGCAACGTCCAGGAGGCAGGTTAGCACGGACGACCGCTCGCCGGGCCGTGCCCACACAGGTGAGTCCGCGGGAGGAACACGCGTCATGAGCAGCCCCCTGACCGACTCTGGCTCGCTCACGCGCCACGTCAGCCTGGTGGCATTGCCCGATGCCGTGGCGTCCACATTGTTCGGTGTCTTCGATGTGATGAACGCGCTCGCGCTGATCGGTGCATCGCACGGGGCCCCGAGCGCACGCGCACGTTTCCACGTTGAGATCGTCGGCGAGTCGGCGGCCCCCCTGGGTCTGGCGAGCGGGGTTCCGATCCAGGTCCAGCGGGCGATCGAGACCGTGAAGACGAGCGATATCATCATCGTCCCGTCCGTGCTACTGCGGCCCGGAGGCTGGGAAAAGGGCCGGTACCCCGCCTTGGTCGACTGGCTCCGGAGCATGTCCGACAACGGCGCCGTGCTCTGCTCGGCGTGCTCGGGAGTCTTTCTGCTGGCGGAGACCGGGCTGTTCGATGGCAAGGACGCGACGTTGCACTATCGCTACGCCGCTGCGTTCGCGGCCGCATATCCTGCCGTAGCCATCCACCCGGAGCGCGTGCTGGTGGTCTCCGGGCTGCGCGAAGACCTGGTCAGCTCGGGCGCATCGACGAGCTGGCACGACCTGGTGCTGTACCTCATTACGCGCTACGCCGGCTCCACGGCAGCGCAGGAGGTTGCGCGGTTCTTCGCGCTGCAATGGCACGAAGACGGACTCTCGCCCTACGTCGTGTTCGAGGGAAAGAGCGGGCATGGTGACGGCGAGATTCAGAGCGCGCAGCGCTGGTTGCAGGCGCATTTCTCGGTTGCCAATCCGGTCGAGGAGATGATCAAACGATCAAAGCTCGCCGAACGCACGTTCAAGCGGCGTTTCTCCAGCGCGACCGGCTTGTCTCCCCTGGCCTACGTCCAGCGGTTGCGGATCGAAGACGCCAAGCGCCGGCTCGAGCGGACCGATGCCTCGGTGGACGACGTCAGTTGGCGGGTCGGCTACGAAGATCCCGCGTTCTTCCGGCGCCTGTTCAAACGGGTTACCGGTCTCACCCCGGGGGCATACCGCAAGCGCTTTCGGATGCCGGACTTTGCCGGTCGCGATCAAAGGAGAGAACGATGAGTCCGGCAGACGCGTCCCCTAAATCCCGGGAGCTCGACCTGGTCCGCCTGAGCGACGCCCCGCCGGAGACGGTCTACCGAGCGTGGACGGACCCCGCGCTTCTGATGCAATGGTTTACCCCCAAGCGATGGTCAGTCGCTTCCGCTGAGCGCGACGCCAAGCCTGGCGGCACCAATACGATCATCATGGGTGGGCCCGATGGTGCGGAATTTCCCAAGCGCTGCCTCGCGGCTCACCGGCAGCGTTAGGCATCGCGGTGGGCTGGATCAAGGTTGCGAAGCTGCTCTGGGCATCGCCCTGCTCTCTCGTTGGTTTGGCATTGGCCGTCCTGCCGTTGGTCGCGGGCGGCCGGATACGCCGAAACTGCGGAGCGCTGGAAGTCACCTATCGCGATGCCAGGGCGCATTGCGGCAGACTGGCCGGGCGCCTTCCGTTCCGAGGAATTGTATTCGGCCATGTGATCATCGCCCGTTCTCGGGAGGAGCTTCAGGACATCGGACCTCACGAGCGGGTTCACGTCGAGCAGTACGAACGCTGGGGACCGTTGTTCTTTCTGGCGTACGGGGCTTCCAGCCTCTGGCAGTTGGTGAAGGGTCGCAGCCCTTACTGGGACAACCACTTCGAGGCAGAGGCTCGTGCTCGGAGCAGCCGAGCAGATGCGGAACGACCACGGTCTTCCCGAGGGGAACGATGAGGCACGATGGGCTCCAGCGGTGCGCGTGATCCCCTCACCCTAACCCTCTACCCCTTCGGGGCATAAATCCCTGGGGGAGAGGGGACGAGCTTGGGGTTCTGCTACGCGCTCGGGCGAGCCTTTCTCCCTCTCCCTGAGGTAGAAGGATGAGCTTGGAGGTTTTACCGGGCATCCGGGAATGCGTCCGGGGTTTTACCGGGCATCCGGGAATGCGTCCGGGGTTTTACCGGGCATCCGGGAATGCGTCCGGGGTTCTGCCGAGCGTTCGGGGCGAGCCTTTCCCCCTCTCCCTCCCGGCGGGAATGCGGCGCGAGCGCCTCGTCCGAAGGATGGCCTGCCCCCCTGCCCGGCCTTAAACTCAGGTCTCCAGGTACCCGGAGGACGCGCTCGTGAATCTCACCGGTTTCGATCACATCGTCCTGTGTGTCGGGGACGTCGGCCGCACCATCGACTTCTACCAAGACGTTCTGGGTATGCAGGCGCGCGAGGAGCGGCCCGGCAAATGGTCGCTCCACTTCGGGGCCAATAAGATCAGTGTTCAGGATGCGCAATCGGCCCCCGAGCTCGCGCGCGGGACCGTGCCCGGGAGCGGCAACTTCTGCGTCCTGACTGAGGATCCGGTCGAGGATATTGCGCGGATCCTTCAGGAGCAGGGGATCGAGGTGATTGCGGGCCCCGATGAACGCGAAGGCGCCGCTGGGAAGCTGCTGTCCATCTACTTCCGCGACCCGGACGGCAACCTCGTGGAGGTGAGCAATCGCTTGCCGCGGGCGAGTCTCAGCGACGAATCCGACTTCGACTGATTGTGCAGCCGTGACGTAACCGCCTGCACCGGGCGCAGGCCGCGCGGCCAGCGGCCGGCGGCCGTTCCGCAACCGGGCTCTCAGCCGCTCGCCAAGCACGCCTCTCGCGCGCGACTTCGGGTCGCCACGCACCTCAGTGATGGACTGACTTTCCTTCGGTTGTCATCCCCAAGGCACCATCCTTGATGCCTCCGCACGCAAAAACGCGGTATATTCCAAGGTAGCCCCACCGGGATTCGGTCGAAAGGCACAGGAATGAGGCGGCCGGACCACAACGCCTTCGGCGCTATCTCTGACAGGTTACGCCTGGCGCCAAACCGTCGTGGCGGTGCCGGACAAGACCGGGAGGCCGGGCTCCCATGAGAGTGACAGAACCCCTGCCACGCTCGGTCGATTTGGTGACACGAACGATCGGCTGGGGCTTTAGGGATGCTTGGCTGACGCGAATACCGGTATACCGCGCTCGACCGGCCGGGCTCCCAATCATGTCAATCGTGAGGCACGACGACGCCCCGGCGCCGCTCTCCCCTGCCCCGCTTCTAATCGCAAAGGGATAGAACGCGATGTGGCGATGGATTCTCCTGGTCGCACTGGTGCCGTATTCGGGCTGGCTGATATTCGGCTATCGCTACCATTTCATCGACCACGTCAACCTGGCCTTTCACGAGGCGGGGCACCTGGTGTTCACCCCCTTTGGATACACGCTCCAGCTACTCGGCGGCACCGTCGGGCAGTTGGTCTTCCCGGCGGCGACGGCGATTCACTTCTGGCGGCGGGATCAGGCGTTCGAGGCCGCGGTCGGGGCCGTCTGGCTTGCCGAAAGCATCATGTATGCGGCGCATTACATGAGCGATGCCCAGGCACGCGCCCTGCCACTGGTCGGGGGCGGCGAACACGACTGGCACCTTCTGTTCAGCCGGTGGGGCGTCCTCGCGAGTGCCGAAGGGATCGGCGCGTTCTTCCATTTCTTCGCGTCCGTGCTGTTGGTGGCCGCGCTTGCGTTCATGTACAGACGGTTGTCAGCCGCCCCCGCTACCAAGCGCCGCGCGCGCCGGCCGTTCTAAGGTGCTGCGGGTCCGGACGGCCGACACGCGGCCCGGCGTTTGGCTGTCCCGGTTCCGCTCGCTGCGCTGCCAGCGCTACTCGAGCGTCGCCGCGATCTTGCGGACCTCTTCCGGCGGGCGCTCGCCTGCGAGCGCCGTCCCGGGCATCAGGTACTTGCCCATGCCGAGCCCGCCGATCAACACAGGCTCGTAGCCGATGTCGCGTATCAGGCGCGAGGCGATTGCGACGGCTTCCTCATCATCGCTCGCGATCGGCATTCCGATGGTGCCAGGCTGTTGGTGTGCCGCGCCCATGCGCGCATAGCCGATCGCGTTGAAGGCACGGACGATGCGCGCCCCGGCGAGCAGTTCCGCCGAGGCGAGACCGGCACCTTTTTCGCGGGCCCAGGTCGCAACCTGACCGTCACGCCAGACGAACGGGTTGCACGTGTCGATCACGATCTTACCCTTGATCAGATCCGCGACTTCCTTGCCGACCTCGGGCAAGGCGCGGTAAGGCACCGAAATCATCACCACTTCGCCGAAGGCGGCAGCTTCGCGCGGCGTACCGGCGCGCGCATTGGCGCCGAGCCTGTCCGCGAGTGCTTTGTCGTTCTCGAGATGGCGCGATGAAAACATCACTTCGTGACCGGCTTTTGCCCACACGCTGCCCAGCGTGCCACCGACGTTTCCCGAACCGACAATGCCGATCTTCATTCTCGCCTTACCGGCAGACACACCACCTACTGTGGCGGACAGGACATTCAAGCCGAGAGCCGCCGCGGTTGCGCCAGCGAGTTGCAGGAATCGACGACGATCTTGTCTCATGGCGTTATTCCTTACTGGATTGGCCGCAGATCGATAAGGAGGCACTCCAATGGACGAAGACCTGGATCAGATGTCGCGTGAGGAACTCATAGACGAAGCCAGAAAGCTACGTCAAGGCATCCGCCAGCACCGCGACAGCAGCCGACACGAGCTTTGCTGGCATCATCCCGCACTTTGGGGACTCTTGCCAGATAAGAGTGACCCGGTCCCCGTCGTGCCCGAATGGCCGGAGTTCATGCGGGGCTGCGTGAGGTATCGCCAGTCGCTGGACGAACAGGCGCCGAACGCTCCTCGGACACACCTACCATATGAGGACTGACGTGAATCGACTTGCCTTTCGGTATACGTTCGATACACATTAGAGGCTCAGGGATCGGCTACATCGCGGTGGGAGGCTACCATGCCAGACGACCCTCTGTACCACGACGGCATGCGCCGACTTCAAGACGCCCGTGACACACGGCGCCTGGCTGACCGACTTGAACAGACCATCGTGCGCCCGGTATTCAGCGACGACGATCGCGCCTTTATCCAGCGCTGCGCGATGTTCTTCGTCGCCACCGCCGATTCCCAGGGGCGTCCGGAGTGCTCGTACAAAGGCGGCATGCCCGGGTTTGTTCGCATCCTCGACGAGCGCACCCTGGCCTTTCCGGACTATGACGGCAACGGGATGTATCGATCGTGGGGCAACATTCTCGTCAACCCCCGCGTCGGTCTCCTGTTCATCGACCTCGAGAATCAGGCCCGGCTGCGCGTCAACGGCGCGGCGCAGATTACCGAACAAGACCCCTTGCGCGCCGAATACCCGGGCTCGGTGTTCATCGTCCGTGTCGCAGCGGACACGATCTTCCCCGCCTGTCCTCGCTACATTCACAAGATGCAACTGGTCGAATACTCAGTCTATACGCCGCGGCACAACTACACGCCGCCGATCCCGGACTGGAAGACGTTCGATGAGTTTCGCGACGCCCTTCCAGCCCGCGATCGTACGGACGAGGGGCATCAGGTGGGTCGGTGAGCGGCGCGACGGTCGCGCGATCGGCGCAGCAACCGGTTCCACGTACGACACTGCGGGCCCCGGCCGGGAACTCGCGAAACTTCTGAGCCGTTTTTCCGACTGCGGCGCGCATGATCAAGGAGGAGAACCGATGACACTCGTAACCGACGGCTCGGACGTATGGCCGAGCCTCCCACTGGACGCCTGGCAGGACACGTGCGCAACCCTGCACATGTGGATGCAGATCGTCGGCAAGATTCGCCTGGTGCAGAGTCCCTGGCTGAATCACTCGTGGCATTCGACGCTCTACGTGACGGCCCGCGGGCTGACCACCTCGCCGGTACCCTATGGGACTGGGACGTTTCAGATTGACTTCGACTTCATTGATCACCGATTGGGCGTGTTCTGCAGCAACGGAACCAGCGGCGGGTTTGCGCTCGAGCCCCAGTCGGTGGCGACGTTCTTCCGTCGCATCATGGAGGAGTTGGGGCGGCTCGGACTCGATGTGGAGATCCGCAGGCGACCCAACGAGGTGGTGGACGCCATTCCGTTCGACCAGGACGAGGTGCACCGGTCATACGACCCGGAGTACGCCAACCGATTCTGGCGCATCCTCGTGCAGGTCGACCGCGTCTTCAAACAATTTCGTGCCCGCTTCATCGGAAAATGCAGCCCGGTGCACCTTTTCTGGGGCGCCCAGGACCTGGCGGTCACCCGCTTCTCGGGCAGACCCGCCCCCGAACATCCGGGCGGGATTCCGAACCTGCCCGATTGGGTCACGAGGGAAGCCTACTCCCACGAGGTGAGCAGCTGCGGATTTTGGCCGGGGGGCGGCCCGATCCCCTATCCGGCCTTCTATGCGTACGCCTACCCCGAACCCGATGGCTTCCCACAGGCCCGGATCGCCCCGGGCGAGGCCTTCTACAGTCCAGACGTCAAGGAGTTCGTTCTCGATTACGACGTCGTCCGCAATGCGGCCTCGCCGGATGAGACCCTGCTCGCTTTTCTACAGACGACCTACGAGGCGGCGGCCGGTTTGGGCAATTGGGAGCGTGGGTCCTTGGAGCGCGAGGCCGCGCGCACCGTTTGAGCTTCGCCGGCTGACCCGGGAGGGACAGATTTATTTTTGGCAGGGGCGTAGCATCGCAGGTCTGGTAACCGATACCCCGTTTGCGTTTAGCTACTTAGACGCTGACCTGAAACAGAGTCGGAGTACAACAATGTCCAGGGAATACCCGAACGTCGATCCCGAGGGGCTGCTCGAATACTCGGTTGTGTTCACCGATCGCGCGTTGAACCACATGTCCCAGGCCTTCCAACAGGTCATGCGGGACATCTCGTCCACCCTGAAGCGGGTCTATGCGGCCGAGGCGGTGGTGCTGGTCCCCGGAGGCGGCACCTACGGAATGGAGTCCGTCGCGCGGCAGTTCGCCACGAACCACAGGTGCCTGGTGATCCGCAACGGCTGGTTCAGCTACCGTTGGAGCCAGATTTTCGAGATGGGCGCCATCCCGTCGGAGGAGATCGTGCTGAAGGCCCGTCCCGCCTCTGGTGAACCCCAGGCACCCTGGTCGCCGGCGCCGATCGAGGAGGTGGTCGCGGCCATTGAGCGGGAACGCCCCGACTTGGTATTTGCCCCCCACGTGGAGACGTCGTCGGGGATGCTGCTGCCCGATGACTATCTCAAGGCCGTCGCCGGCGCCGTACACGCCGTCGGGGGCATGTTTGTGCTCGACAGCATCGCCTCCGGCGCCCTGTGGGTGGACATGCGCGCTCTGGGCGTCGATATCCTGATCAGCGCACCGCAGAAAGGTTGGAGCGCACCGCCGTCCAGCGCAGTGGTGATGCTCGGCGCACAGGCCGCAGACCGCATCGAGACGACGCGCAGCACCAGCTTCGCGGCCGACCTGCTCAAGTGGCTGCAGATCATGCGCGCCTATGAAAACGGCGGCCACGCCTACCACGCGACGCTGCCCACCGACGCTCTGGCGCGCTTTCGCGACAGCATGCTGGCAACGGAGCGCGAGGGTTTGGAAGCGACCCGCGACCGGCAGTGGGAGCTGGGCCGGCGGGTTCGCACCCTGTTTGCCGAGCGCGGCTTCAAGAGCGTCGCCGCCGACGGCTTCGCCGCACCCGGCGTGGTGGTGTTGCACACGACCGACGACGAGCTGCACAACACCCACAAGTTCATCACCCAGGGGCTGCAGATCGCCGCCGGAGTGCCCCTGATGTGCGACGAGCCGGCTGGGTTCAAGACCTTCCGCGTGGGGCTCTTCGGGCTCGACAAGCTGCACGACCTGGACGGGACCGTGGCGAACCTGGCGCGGGCCCTCGATAACATCCTCCAGCCGAGCGATCGAATCACATCAACGACGCGGTGATCATGATCCGCGCCGAGCGGCACTCCAGGTGGATGGCACTGTCATGACAGCGTACTGCTTCTTCGATATCCGCGAGATCACCGACCCGGTCAAAATGACGGAATACGGCGAAGGGGTCTTCGCCACCGTGGAGAAGTACGGAGGCCGCTTTCTCGTCCGCGGCGGGAAGTGCGATGGCGTCGAAGGGCGCTGGCGGCCGAGCTTCGCGGTGATTATCGAATTTCCCAGCCTGGACCACGCGCACCGCTGGTACGACTCACCCGAGTACGCGCCCTTGCTGCGGCTCAGGCTGGAAGCGAGCCGAGGCGACGCGGTCTTCATCGAGGGCCATTGAACCGATGAAGACGCTGCTCTTACTCGTGGTCAGCCACGCGGTCGTTGGCGCGATCGGGTTCGCCGGTGGCATCTACACGCTGCCCATACTCACAGCCCCACCCGCACCGGCAGCCGCGGACATACGGGCGGTCGCGGCGCACGCGCTGTTCAGCGGCGAGTTTCGGCGCGCTCTCGAGGGCAGCGACGCGCTGCATTGGGGAGAGGGCGCGGTGGCCGTGAGCCGGAATGCGGTATCGCTGCTGGGCCGACTCGCCCCGGGCCCAGACTACAAGCTGTACCTGTCGCCCGAATTCGTCGAGACGGAAGCGGATTTCCTCCGACTGAAAGACAGAATGGTGCGCGTTGGGGACGTGACCACGTTCGAAAACTTCGTCGTCGCGATTCCGGACACCATCGATCCTGCGGCCTACAACAGCGTGATCGTCTGGTGCGAGGCCTTCGGCCAGTTCATTACGGCAGCGAGCTACCGATAGACGCAGCGGCGGTCAGACCCGCGACTCCGGGGACGGTGCCGCGCGAGGCCGTGCCCCGCGCTAGCACGCATACGCCGTTGTTTCTAATGAGGAACTGAAGGGCGCCGCGCCGTGTGGCTGACCGCCGCATGCCGAGCGGCGGATGCATTGCCGGGCAGAAACACGGTATATTCCAAGGGAATTCCCTGGCCTCGGGGGGACCGATGCCCTACCTCAACGTCAAAGTCAGTGTCGCGCTTTCGCCCGGTGTCCCGCAACGGATCGCCACGTCCCTTACGGATCTGACGGCTCAGGTGCTGGGAAAGAAGAAGGAGCTCACGTCCGTGGCCGTCGAGCATGTCCCGCCAGAGCAGTGGTTCATCGGTGGCGTTTCGGTGCACAGCGAAGCGCACGCCACGGTATACCTGGATATCAAGGTGACCGAAGGCACGAACACGAAGGAAGAGAAGGCCGCGTATGTGAAGCAGGCCTTCGCGGCGCTCGAGTCGATTCTCGGGAAGCTGGACCCGGCGAGCTATGTCGTCGTTCACGACGTGCGGGCCGATGCCTGGGGATACGGCGGGGAGACGCAGGAGCTTCGTTACATTCGGGGCAAGCCTCTCTGAGGCGAGCGAAGCAAGGGAAGCACGAAGGGCGACCGGTGATGAACGACAACGTCGTAGGCGCTGTGACAATCGGGCAAACCCCGGTCCCCGTTTGGCCAGAGGGGCAGGAGTTCGCGGCATTTGGTCACGAAACAATCGTGCTGACGCGCTTCCGGGACCGCGACTTATACCACGGCCGGCTACGGAACAGGCTGCTCGCGATGGGGCGGGACGCGATGTGCAGCCGCAAGTATTATCGCGGAGCCTGCGGGACCAAGATTCACCACATCGAGCGATGGGGGTTCCCTGAAGCGGAATTGCTGCATGCCCGGGCGCTCGAATTCTACCGCCGGGTACTGGACAGTCCGTCGGCCGTCGCCGACTTCACCTGGGCCAGCATCTATGACAACGGCGACTACTGCATGCCGCACAGCCACACACGGTCCACCGCCAGTGTGTTGTATTTCCTCGACAACGGCGATGATGATCCCGCCGACCCTGGCGGCGGGAGGTTCTGTTTCACCGATCCGCGCCTGAGCGTGTGCTGCCCTGAGCAGGAAGGCTGCATGACCGTGTCCTTCCTCCCCGATGCGACGCCCGGCACGATGATGATCTTCCCGAGCCAGCTGGTGCACTGCGTCAACCCGTATTGGGGCGAACGGCCGCGCATCACCCTGTCCTGGAACATCAATGCGGATGCGTTGCCCGGCGAGGCGCTGCCGAAGGAACTGCGCGCCGGCGCGGGCACCTGAACGGGGAATTCTGCCGGCAACGGCCGGGGGGCTGGCCGAGCGACGGTAGGAGGGGGAATCCGACCGGATCGGTCCGGACCGCCTGCAAGACTTAGCGTTAACCGCGGGGGTCGGAAAAGAGGCTCAGGCGACCTGCGACTGCTTGGCCGCCACCTGCCGAGCCTGGGCCTTCATCATCTGCACCATGGCATAGACGCCGACATGGCGATTGGGCGACAAATGGTCGTCCAGGTCCAGGCGCTCGAAGACCTCGTCCACATCCAGCTCGTCCAGCTCGGCGATGGTCTTGTCGGAGGCGAGCTTCACCAGCAGCGCCACCACACCCTTGATGGTCGCGGTGTCGCAGTCGCCGTGGAAGCGTATGCGCTCGGGATCCTTCGGATCGGGAAAGGCGTAGACCCATACCTGGCTCATGCAGCCTTTCACGCGGTTGTCCTCGATGCGTTCTGCCTCAGGCATCGGCTGGAGCTCCTCGCCGAGTTCCACCAGATATTGATAGCGGGCGTCCCAGTCGCCCAGCATCTCGAACACGTCGACGATGTCGTCCAAATCACGCATCGGGATGGCAGCCGCTCAGACGCTGAAGGACTCGCCGCAACCGCAGCTGTCCTTGACGTTGGGATTGCGGAACTCGAAGCCCTCGTTGACCAGGTTGTTCTTCACGAAGTCGATCTCCATGCCTTCCAGCATGGGCAGGCTCTTGCGGTCAACCACCACCGTGACGCCTCCTGACTCGAACACCTCGTCCTCGGCCCCCACCTCGTCGGCGTAGTCGACCATGTAGGCATAGCCGCTGCAGCCGCTTTTCCTGGTGCCGAGCCGCAGGCCAATACCCTTGCCGCGCTTGGCGAGCATCTTCTCCACGTGCCTGGCTGCACTCTCAGTCAACTGAATCGCCATTCTATCGATACCTCCTCAAAACATTCCAAGGATCAGTCGCGCCTCTTCCGACATGCGGTCCATGGTCCAGGGCGGATCCCATACCAGCTCCACGTTCACATCGTTGACGCCCTCGACGTCGCGCAGCACGCGCTCCACTTCACCGGGCATCGTTCCGGCAACGGGGCAAGCCGGCGCCGTCAAGGTCATCTTCACCTGGGCCGTGCCCGCCGCCTCGTCGATGCCAAGGTCGTAGATCAGCCCCAGGTCGTAGATGTTCACCGGGATCTCGGGGTCGTACACCGTCTTCAGGGCCGCAACCATGCGCTCCTGCAGAGAGTCGTCCCGATCAAGCTCGTTTGCTGCCGCTTCGCCGTTCATTACCAGTCTCCGCCTGACTTTGGTCAGCTCCCGTCGACCACCACGTGATCCAAGGCATCACGCAACGCCCACTCTGCGCGCTCGCGCAGCGCGTCGATGATGCAGGTATCCAGAATCTCCTGGGCGAAGCCCAGACACAACATCTTGCGCGCCTCGCCGGCGGCGATGCCCCGGGAGCGCAGGTAGAACAGCTGCTCGTCTTCGAGCTGACCGACCGTGGTGCCGTGACTGCACTTGACGTCGTCGGCATAGATCTCCAGCTGCGGCTTGGTGTCCACCTCGGCACTTCGCGACAACATCAGGTTGTCGTTGGAGAGCTGGGCATCGGTCTTCTGGGCCTGCTTCTCCACCAGGATACGCCCGTCGAATACCGCCTTGCCCTTGCCGTGCAGAATGCCGCGGAACCGCTCGCGCGAGCTGCAGCCGGGCACGTTGTGCCGGACGTCGAGGTGAAAGTCCACCAACTGGCGATCCCCGGCCAAATACAGGCCATCGAGCTCACAGCGGGCACCCTCCCCGGCAAAATCCACGTTGAGATCCGTGCGCGCCCAGGAGGCGCCCAGCGCAAGACTGGTATTGGTGTAGCCGCTGTCGCGCTCCTGACGCAGGAACAGGCTGTGCAGATGGAAGGCGCTGCGGCTCTCTTCCTGCAGCCGGTAATGAGTCAGTTGCGCGCCGGGCTCCAGCACGATCTCGCTCACGCCATTGTTGAAGTACATGGATTCACCGAGCGAGGCATAGCGCTCGATCAGGATCGCCCGGGCACCGGCCTCCAACACCATCAGGTTGCGGGGCTGCACCACCATGGTGTCATCGCGACCCTGGCTGAGGAACAGGAGCTCCAGAGGCTTGTCCAACTCGACATCGCGTGCCACGTGCAGCAGCAGACCGTCATCCAGGAGCGCCGTATTCAGAGCATTGAACACGTGGCCCCGCTCGCCGGCTGCCTTGCCGAGCCATGGGGCGACATCCGCCGGCCTGCTTTCGATGGCCTCGTGCAGGCTCTCGATGCGCACGCCTTCGGGCAGACCGCTCAGGTCGGAAAGCGCCGCCACCAGGCGGCCGTTGGCGAACACCGCGCGATACGCATCGAGGCCGCGCAACGCCAGGGCGTCCAGATCCTCGGCGCGCGGCTCCAGGGCGACATCCGCCGCCGGGCGCAGCGCCTTCTCCAGCAGCCGCTCGGTGCTGGTGTATCGCCATTCCTCGGACTTGCGATTCGGAAGGCCGCGGCGTTCAAGCTCCTGGGAAGCCGCGTCGCGTCGCGACTCGAGCCAGTCGAGGGACCGCCCGGGCAGCCGCTCGCGACCGCCCTCGACCAGGGCGCGCAGACGCTCGACGGGTTCCGGACTGGGATTGCTCATGCGGCATTCTCCTCCAGCAGCCAGCCGTAGCCCTTCTCCTCGAGCTCGTGGGCAAGCTCCTTGTCGCCCGAGCGCACCACGCGGCCTTCGGCCAGCACGTGCACGAAGTCGGGCTCGATATACCCGAGCAGGCGCTGATAATGGGTGACCATGATGATGGCGCGATCCGGGCTGCGCAGGGCGTTGACGCCGTCGGCGACGGTGCGCAGGGCGTCGATGTCCAGGCCCGAGTCGGTCTCGTCGAGGATTGCCAGGCGCGGCTCCAGCAGCGCCATCTGCAGGATCTCGCTGCGCTTCTTCTCGCCGCCGGAGAAGCCTGCGTTGACGGCACGCTTGAGCAGCTTCTCGTCGAGCTTCACCAGCTTGGCCTTCTCCCGCACCAGCTTCAGGAACGCCACCGCGTCCAGCTCCGGCTCGCCGCGAGCCTTGCGCACGGCGTTCACCGATTCCTTCAGGAAGCTCATGTTGGCCACGCCGGGCAGCTCCACCGGATACTGCATGGCCAGGAAGATGCCGCGGTGGGCGCGCTCTTCGACTTCGAGCTCCAGCAAATCGGAGCCCTCGTAGAGCACCTCACCCTCCACGACTTCGTAGCCGTCGCGCCCCGACAGCACATGGGCCAGGGTGCTCTTGCCGGAGCCGTTCGGCCCCATGATGGCGTGCACCTCGCCCGGCTTCACGTCCAAGTCGATGCCGCGCAGGATCTCCTTCCCTTCGACGTTCACCTTCAAGTTATGGATCTTCAGCATGTCTCTATTCCTGTCCGTATTCGGTACCGGCAGCTAAGCAATCGTCCTAGCCACTCGCCCCTAGCAACTCGCCACTCGATTATCCGACTGCGCCTTCCAGACTGACGGCGAGCAGCTTCTGGGCCTCCACGGCGAACTCCATGGGCAGCTCCTTGAACACTTCCTTACAGAAGCCGTTGACGATCATGTTCACCGCGTCTTCCTCCGACAGCCCGCGCTGGCGGCAGTAGAACAGCTGATCGTCGCTCACCTTGGAGGTGGTCGCCTCGTGCTCCACCTTCGCCGTCGGGTTCTTCACCTCGATGTAGGGATAGGTGTGTGCGGCGCAGCGATCGCCGATCAGCAGCGAGTCGCACTGGGTGTGGTTGCGCGCGTTCTCTGCCCGCTGGGCCATGCGCACCAGGCCGCGGTAGGCGTTGGTGCCGCGCTGGGCGGAGATGCCCTTGGAGACGATGGTCGAGCGGGTGTTGCGCCCGATGTGGATCATCTTGGTGCCCGTGTCGGCCTGCTGCATGCCCCGGGTCACCGCCACCGAGTAGAACTCGCCCACGGAGTCGTCGCCTCGCAGGATGCAGCTCGGGTACTTCCAGGTGATGGCCGAGCCGGTCTCCACCTGGGTCCAGGAGATGTGGGAGCGCGCACCGCGGCAGTCGCCGCGCTTGGTGACGAAGTTGTAGATGCCACCCTTCCCGTTCTCGTCGCCCGGATACCAGTTCTGCACCGTGGAGTACTTGATGTTGGCGTCGTCCAGGGCGACCAGCTCCACCACTGCGGCGTGCAGCTGGTTCTCGTCGCGCATGGGCGCCGTGCAGCCTTCCAGGTAGCTCACATGAGAGCCTTCCTCGGCGATGATGAGAGTGCGCTCGAACTGACCGGTATTGGCTGCGTTGATGCGGAAATACGTGGACAGCTCCATGGGGCAGCGCACGCCCTTCGGGATGAACACGAAGGTGCCGTCGGAGAACACCGCGGAGTTGAGGGCGGCGAAGTAGTTATCGGTGTGGGGGACCACCGAGCCCAGGTACTGCTGCACCAGCTCGCCGTGGTCGCGCACCGCCTCGGAGATGGAGCAAAAGATCACCCCGGCCTCTGCCAGCTTCTCGCGGTAGGTGGTCTTCACCGACACGGAGTCGAACACCGCGTCCACGGCAACGCCCGCCAGGGCCTTCTGCTCTTCCAGCGGAATGCCCAGCTTGTTGTATGTGTCCAACAGCTCGGGGTCGACCTCGTCCAGACTCTTCGGGCCCTCCTTCTTCTTGGGCGCTGCATAGAAGGAGATGGACTGAAAGTCGATGGGCGGATGCTGCACCTTGGCCCAATTGGGTTCGGGCATGGTGAGCCAATTACGGTAGGCCTTCAGCCGCCACTCCAGCATCCAGTCCGGCTCACCCTTCTTGGCCGAGATCAGGCGCACCACGTCCTCGTCCAAGCCGGGCGGCACGATTTCCGATTCGATCTCGGTCGACCAGCCGTGCTCGTAGCCACGCTTCAGCAGCTTGTCGACGTTCTCGGGTGCTGCGCTCATCAACGCCTCCGAATTTCCAGCTCTGTTGAATGCCTCCGGCACTGCGGGAATTCCCCGGAGGCGATTGGATGCTTCAATCCTGACCACATCGCTCAGGCATTGTATAATCCTGAGCAAATTAGTCAACATTTAATGGAGGCGGGGCTTTGCCGGCGGTCGTCGGCGCGAGGACCTGATATTTTCCTCTCGCGGCCACCCCCTGTCAAACATATGGGGTCACCCCTGCCCGGCCCCAATGTAGCGGCAGCATAGCCTTTTTATTGTAGGGTTTTGCACGTGGCCCCTGGTGCCGTGATGGCCACGCTTCCCACCGCGCCCCACGGGACGGGGTCAGTGACGCAGGCGCAGCGCGACCCGCCCCTGCCGCGGAAAGTTCACCACGCCCTGGCGGCGGCGCAGCTCCCGGCACAGCAGCTTGCCGGCGCGGAAGCCGAACCGAAACGACTTACGCAGCTGCTCCCTCCGGGTGATCTGGCCGCCCTCCAGGGCATGGCGAAAGCCGCTGCGGAAACGCGCTTCGACCAGATGGTTCGGGATGGGGATGCCCACGTCCTCGGGCTCGGGATACCGGTAGCGCATGGCGCAATCCTCCTGGCGCTGAGCGTGCCCCCGACCAGGGGCTCGACACGCGACTCCCTGGACAGGTCCACGGCTCCGTTGACGCCACTTTAGTTCAGGCATGGCGCGCGCGGCCACGGGGCGCTATCTTGCTGCCGTGTGCCTGCCCTGCTCCTGAAACTGCTCATCTTGTCTGCACTGCTGCTCGGTCTGCCGCTGCTGGGAGTGGCACTGGCGGGGGGCGCGCTGGCGCCCTATCTGGAGTTTCCGCCCCGCAGCCGCTTCGTTCAGCACGCCGAATTCGACTGGCAGGTATTCACCTTCACCGGTCTGGCGAGCGCCTTTGCCATCGTCGTGGCCTTCAGGCTGTTGCGAGCCGGGCTGCGCTCACGGGAACTGCCTCGCCAGCCGGGGCACTTTCCCCTTTGGGGCTGGGCCGCGGCGGCGCTGCTGGGCGCCAGCTGGGTGCTGGCGTGGACGCGGTTTCAATGGTTCGCGCCGCTGCAGCCGTTCACCTTCCCATTCCTGTGGCTCGGCTACACACTGACCATCAACGCCTTTACCGCGCGCATTCGCGGCGGCTGCCTGCTCACCGAGAATCCGCGCTACTTCCTGGCACTGTTTCCCCTCAGCGCCTTGTTCTGGTGGTACTTCGAGTACCTGAACCGGTTCGTGCAGAACTGGGACTACATCGGCACCAGCGATTTCGCGCCGTCGGTGTATGTCGTGCACGCCACCGTGGCGTTCGCCACTGTCCTGCCGGCGGTGATGAGCACCGCCGACTGGCTCCAGAGCCTGTTGCGCCCGGGCCCCAGCGGGCCGCGCTGGGACTTGGCGGCACCGCTGCGGCGTCCCATGGCGGTTGCGAGCCTGGGGCTTTTCGCGGCGGTGCTGCTGGGCCTGGGACTGTGGCCCAATCTGCTCTATCCCATGCTCTGGATCGCGCCCCTGGCCGTGCTTCTCGCGCTTCAGGTGCTGCTCCGCGAGCCGACGGTGATGGGGTGCATGGAACGGGGCGACTGGCGGGCGTTGTACGTGCCTGCCCTGGCCGCACTGCAGTGTGGCGTGCTGTGGGAGTTGTGGAACTACTGGAGTGCTGCGAAGTGGGTCTACAGCATTCCGTACGTGGATCGATTTCACGTCTTTGAAATGCCGCTGCTCGGCTACGCCGGCTATGTGCCCTTCGGCATCGAATGCGCGGCGGTGGCCTACATGCTGACTGCCGGCACACGGCTTTCGGGCCCGATCTTCGGACCCCCCCGTCGCAGCGAAGAGTAGCAAACCAATTGGTGCGCAGGGAGAGACTCGAACTCTCACGGGTATCCCACTGGATCCTAAATCCAGCGCGTCTACCAATTCCGCCACCTGCGCGCAGGCGGGTATCCTAGCACGGCGCCGGCGGCGCGCCAGAGATCACCGGTAGAAGCGCGCCGCCAACAGCAGCACGGCGACCACCACCGCCAACAGCACGCCCCACATGAGCGCCACCACGATGCGGCTGAACCCGGACAACAGTGGATGCTCGTCGCGAGGCGGCCGCGAGCCCTTGCTTTCCTGTGGTTCCATGACCCGGATTCTCCCACGTGCACCGTTCCGCCGCCATGCACCGCGGCGGTGCGCCGCGGGATAGCGCGCGCACCCTCCGGCGCTGACGTCTACCCTTTGGCTTGGCACTGTGAAACGCCCGAGTATCGCTTTCCATGAACCGACAGCGCGACACCCGCAAGCGCGCCGCGCGCATCCAGGAGGGCGCCATCTCCCGATACCTCCAGCACCGCTCGCCCTGCGATCCGCGCGCGTGGCTGGATTGGCTGTGCGCCGGACACGCCGCGTACCGCCGCCATCGCCTGCGCTGCCGATCGCGCCGCTATCGCATCCGCCGTGGCTGGTGCAAGAACCTGTGGATCGGCGCCGGGCTGGTCATGCTGGCGCAGCCGATTATCGGGGTCATCGCCATCGTATCCCTGTTCACCACGCTGCTGTCCTTCGCCATCCTGGACGAGAGCGACGGCACCTGAACATGCGCGCTTGCGCTCAGCGCAGCCCCAGCATTCCGACCCGCACGATCACCGCGGCGACCGCCACCATCTGCGCCAGATTGAGAACCACGCTGGCCAGGTGCAGCAGCTTGAAACGCCGTCCGGCCCCGGCTTCGCCGGCCAGGTGTGCCTGTCGAGCGCTTTGGATGAAGGCCAGCAGGATCTGGCGCAGAAACACGAACAGGATGGTGACAATGGCGAGCACCACCGCGGCCGGCCCATCCACCCGAAACGCCGCCACCGTCGCCGGCAGCGCCAGTGCCATGCCCCAGGCATAGTAGCGTGGAAACAGCGCCCGGAGCAGACGCCCCGACTGCTCGGCCGGGCCGACGGCGAATACGGTCGGCGCCACAATCGCGGCGAAGAACAGCATGCTCCCCAACAGAAGGGAACTGAGCACCACGGTGGCCAGGTAGGCGAGTGCGGTGAGCTCCACAGGCGGCGCCTATTCGGCGTAACCCAATCCGTAACCGCGGGAATTGCGTGCGAAGTACGTGTCCGAACCGCGAGGCACCACCACCACGCCGCCGGGGGTGACCTCGTACTGCCGGGCGTCCTGGTCGGGATCGTAGCCGATGACCGCGCCCGCCGGGATTTCGTTGTGCCGATCGACGATCACCCGGCGCAGTTTGGCGCCTTTTCCGATGCACGAATAATCCATGATGACGCAGTCCTCGAGCTCGGCGTCCTCAAAGATCACCGTCTCACGGCGCACGATGCAGTTCTTGAGCTTGGCGCCGCGATGGACCACGCAGGCCGCGCCGAACAGGCTGTTCTCGATCTCACCGCCGAGGATCTTCGACACCGGGCCCTGATAGTTGCTGGAGAAGATCGGCCACTGCGGGTTGAACGCCTCGAAGAGAGGCTCGTCGCCGAGCACGTCCTGGTGGGCCGCGAAGTACGCGTCGACCGTGCCCACGTCGCGCCAGTAGCCCGCTTCCTCGGAGCTGCGGATGCCGGGCACGTCGTTGGTGGCGAAGTCGTAGGCGTGCACCCGGTGGCTTCGGATCAGGCGCGGCAACACATCGCCGCCGAAATCGGTTTCGCCGCGACGGTCGGCCTCCACCAAGGCCTCCTTCAGCACCTCGGCATCGAACAGGTAGTTGCCCATGGAGGCGTAGGCGCGCTCGGGATCGTCGGGCATGGACTTGGGCTGCTTTGGCTTTTCGTGGAAGGCGAGGATGCGCCCGTCCATATCGGTCTCCAGGACGCCGAAATCCGACGCCTCATCCAGAGGCACCGGCAGCGCCGCCACCGAGACTTCGGCCCGGGCCTCACGGTGGTGCCAGATCATCTGGCGCACGTCCATGCGGTAGACGTGATCGGCTCCGAACACCGCCACCATGCTCGGGCGGTGCTGTTCGATCAGGCGCAGGCTCTGAAACACCGCATCGGCGGTGCCCTTGAACTGCCAGGCGCCCTCGCTCATCTCCGGCGGCACGACGGTCACGAACTGGTCCGGGATCAGGGGCGATACCACCCAGGCCCTGCGGATGTGCTCGATGAGGGACTGAGGCTTGTACTGCACCAGCAGGTAGATGGACCGCAAGCCCGAATTGACCAGGTTGCTGAGAACGAAATCGACGATTCGGTAGCGGGAGCCGAACGGCACCGCCGGTTTGCAGCGTTCGTCGGTGAGGGGCCGCAGGCGCGTTCCGGAGCCGCCGGCCATCACAAACGCGATTACCCGGTCCGGGTGTCGCCTTTCCTGCATCGCCGTCTCCCCATAGCGCGCGCTGCGGCCGGTCGCCCTGCCGGAGCGCTTCTGATGAGGAATAGTTCCTGGGCAGGGACTTTCATCCGAACCACGGCATGCTTTTCGCTCCCGGCCGGGGAGCGCCCTCGGCCCGCAGGTGCTCCAGTTCCCTCTCCAGGCCCTGGCGCCAGTCCTGCACGAACTGTTCGATGGAGGCGCCGAAGTCCGGCTCCGGACGCTGCTGATTGACGCTGCAGTGAACCAGCACCCGGCGCGCGCCGCCGTCGTGCGCCGCGGTGACAGTCCACTGCAAGGCATTGGTGCAATTGGGGAGCGTGAACCGCACGCCGTCGGGCAAAGCTTCGCGATGCACCCGGAACTGCCCCCAAACGCACCAGATCT
>Ga0209347_1002087_pt1 | contig 27978 bp, 22 predicted proteins | sample AutmiccommuBRH23_FD_187382 | JGI IMG/M metagenome (GOLD analysis project Ga0209347, IMG submission 187382) | Deep subsurface microbial communities from Mt. Terri, Switzerland - Autotrophic microbial communities BRH/23 (SPAdes) (version 2) | ecosystem: Environmental > Aquatic > Deep subsurface >...
CCTTGTTTTGGCGAATCGATTGGGCGGCATTGCTGAAAAAATTATTTTTTCCGATTCAGGGGTCGACCGGGTTGAAATTTACGGATGGCGTGGACTCCGGTACCGTGCGGAAATCCAGGCGGTCCGCGTCGTGGACGGATACCGTGTTCCGGGCGTCCTTCAAATCAAGAATGACCAGGAAGCAGGGATTCGAATTCTGGTGGACCGCAGCTGGATGAACGTGACCCTTCAGGATGACGTATTCGTCCCCACGCTTCCGGAAACCGATGGATGTGACTGATTATTCTTCCGGGCAGAGCGTATTAATAGCGCAAGCGCAGTCCAAGGCTCAGGGAGAGCGCGCGATTGCGCTGGAAGCCCGATTGAAAAATTGCCGGAACGTTGATACGCTTGGCGTCAAGCCCAACTTCGGCGATTATTCTCCCCACGATATCGCCCGTATTCGCACTGCCCCCAAAATTTACTACCCGTCGACCTTTTATGCCGATATGTTTGCCGCCATGGGAAAGCCGACATTCCCCAGCGCCCATACCTATCGTTTTGTTCAGGACAAGATCAAGCAGTCAGCCCTTTTTGCGATTCTTGGTATCCCCGCCCCCCGTCACCGGACTTTTTACGGAAAGGGGAGGTTAAAGGAAATTCTTTCCGCATTCAAATTCCCCTTTGTGGGAAAAATTCCCCGGGGTTCGGCTCTAGGCAGGGGAGTGTATCTCATCCGTTCGAGGGACGACCTGGAAAATTATCTCAGCTTGACAGCAACCGCTTACGTTCAGGAATATCTTCCACTCGAAAGGGACATGCGGATCGTGGTGATCGCCGGCAGGATTGTCTGCGCTTACTGGCGGGTGAACCCCCCCGGCGAGTTCCGCAGCAATGTGGGGCAGGGGGGCGAAATCCGGTTCGACCCGGTTCCTGCCGCGGCTCTGGACCTGGCGCTGCTTACCGCCCGAAAATGCGGCTGGGACGACGTGGGACTTGATCTCTGTTATCACGCGGGGGAATATTACGTTCTGGAGGGAAATATGAAATATGGCCGGCATGGATTTGAAAAAGCAGGGATTGATTACTGCCGCATGATGGAGGAGATGCTTGCCAATGGAGAGATCTGAACCGCCCTCACTTGATCACCTGAGGGCGTTGCTGAATATCGGGGAAGCGGAACGGTTGTCGAACGCGGCGGCCCGGAGTGCCGACGGGAAGCGGCGGCACATGGAAAATCGGCTCGAATCCGATTACCGCCAGAGTTATGCGGTCGATGTGGATCGGATCCTTCACTCCATGGCGTACAGCCGTTACATTGATAAAACCCAGGTGTTCTACCTGATTCGGAACGATCACATCACCCACCGGATGCTCCATGTCCAGCTCGTCTCCAAGGTGGCCCGGACCATCGGGCGATTTCTCGCACTGAACGAAGATCTTATCGAGGCGATTGCGATTGGTCACGATATTGGCCATACCCCCTTCGGTCATGACGGGGAACGGTTCCTCTCCGCGCTATGTCAACAGCATGGGATCGGTGAATTCCATCACAATGTACAAAGTGTGGAGTTCCTTGAACTTGTCGAACGGAAAGGGCGCGGATGGAACCTTTGCCTCCAGACGCTTGACGGAATTCTTTGCCATGATGGCGAAGTCCATGACCAGGTGCTTGCCCCCAAACGGGGAAAAACATTCACCGATCATGATGCCGAAATGGCGGCCAGGCGGACGGGAAGCAATATTCACTTGATTCCCATGTCCCTTGAAGGGTGCGTGGTGCGGTTTGCGGATACGATCAGTTACGTGGGACGGGATATAGAGGATGCCATCCGGTTGAACCTGATCCAGCGATCGGACCTGCCGCACGCGTGCGTCCGGCAGCTGGGCGACACGAACGGGACCATTGTCTATAACCTGGTCACGGACGTGATCCGGAACAGTCATGGCAAACCCCACGTGGCTTTCAGCCCCGGGACTTCCGAGGCCCTGCGGGCACTCAAGCAGTTCAATTATGATCGGATATACACCAATCCCGCCATCAAGAAAGACCACGATGCCATCGGGAAGATGTTCGAATACCTCTTCGATCGCTTCCTGGGGGATATCGATCGTCGCAATTCGGATTCCCCCATATACGGCAGCTTCATCGTCAGCATGTCCGAAAGTTATCTGACCACCCATGAACCGGCACAAATCGTCAGGGATTTTATCGCCGGAATGACCGACCAGTACTTTCTCGGCCAGATCCCCCTCGCGATGCGGCCGCCGGCCCGATTGTAGAACAAGAGGATTGCCAGCGCGGCTGAAAGTCGGTCTCTGTAAAAAAACGGTTGAATTTTTATGCCAAAAGAGTCAATATTTCGATTTAAAATTATCCGAACCATTGACTAATCGGCGATACATCGCTTGTCACCGAACGTTTAAGGAGATGCGCATGCGAAGAATCAAATATCTGTTCTGGCTTGTCATCGCTGCTATCTTATTCACGTTTGTCTACCAGAATAGGGACTTCTTCATCGCCCAGCGGGATATTGGGATCGATCTCTACTTTTTCAGCTATAATTCGCCGGAGATTCCGACCGGTATCTATTTCCTGGTTGTGTTCGCAATCGGCATGCTCCTGTCGTATTTTTCCAATCTTTCCGAACGGTTCAAGAATCGAAAAACCATCCGGCAGCTGAACGAACGGATTTCCGCGGACGAAAAACGGCTCAACGAACTGGATGCCGAACTCGCCTCCAGGCCAACTGGCGGTTTTCCGGAATCGGCCTCGGCGGATACCGGTGAAATGGCGCCGCATTGACAGCATTTTACGCTTGGCTCCGTTTCCCGCATGGGTGAAGTCGAAACTACCCCTGAAACAAATCCCCGAACAACCCCGATGATCCGCCAGTACTTGGCGATCAAGAAAGGATATGCGGATTATATCCTATTCTACCGGATGGGCGATTTTTATGAAATGTTCTTTACCGATGCCGAAACCGCATCCCGGGAACTGGAGATTACCCTTACTTCCCGGAACCGGAATGAACCCTCCCCGGTGCCCATGTGCGGCGTTCCTGTCAAGGCGGCGGAAGGATATATCGGGCGGCTGATCGAAAAGGGTTACCGAGTCGCCATTTGCGAACAGACCGAGGATGTAGCGGCTGCCACCGGACTGGTCCGGCGGGAAGTGGTCCGGGTGGTCACTCCGGGAATGGTGTTCAACAATGACCTGCTCGATGCCAAAACGAATAATTATATCCTCTGCATTGTAAAAAACAGCACCCATTACGGACTTTCCTGTCTGGATCTGACTACCGGCGCTTATCGGGTGGCTGAAACCCCCGATCTCGGCCTGATCCTCGATGAAATTCGACGCATCTCCCCTTCCGAAGTGCTCCTCCCCGAATCGGCCCGGAGTGATGACCGCTATGAATCAATCCGGGAGATTTTCCCCGAAAAAACGATAAATTTCATATCCGACGAGCTATTTGAATACCCCGGAGCCCGGCAGCGCCTTCTGGATCATTTCAGGACCCGGAGCCTGGACGGATTCGGCTGTGAAGGGATGAAGTGCGCCGCGGGCGCCGCCGGCGCGATCCTCTGGTACGTCCAGGACACCCAGAAGCGGGATCTCGTCCACCTTTCCCATCTTGAAACATACGGGCTGGATCATTTCCTGCTCATTGATGAGATCAGCTGCCGGAACCTGGAACTCCTGGTCAATCTCCAGAACGGTACGCGCCAGGGAACCCTTCTCGGTGTCATTGACATTACCGTAACGGCCATGGGCGGTCGGGTTCTCCGCCACTGGGTCCGTTACCCGCTCATGGATATTGCGGAAATACGGGAACGGCAGGATGCGGTCACCGCCGCAACAGATCATCCCCTCCAACGACGGGCTGTCCGGGAAACGCTGAAATCGGTTTCGGATCTGGAGCGCCTGGGGAGCAAAATTGCCATGGGGCAGGCGAATGCCCGGGACCTTCTGGCGCTCAAACGGTCTATTGATGCGCTTCCGTCGATTCTTGCCGAACTGGAGGCGTTCGGCAACGACCTGCTGATGACCGATGCGTCCCTTTTCACCCCGCTCTACACCGTGGCCGACGAAATCGGTAAGGCGATCGTCGACGATCCACCCCCGGGAATCCTGGAGGGGGGGATGATCCGCCGGGGGTACGATCCCGGGCTCGATGAACTAATCCGGATTTCCCGGGATGGTAAGGGGTACCTGGCCGAACTAGAGGCGGGCGAGCGCGCGAAAACCGGGATTAATTCGCTTAAAGTACGGTACAATAAGGTATTCGGTTATTATATAGAGATTTCGAAAGCCCACACGAACGCCGTTCCCGACCATTACGTGCGCAAGCAGACCCTGGTCAACGCGGAACGCTACATCACCGACGAACTAAAAACATTCGAGACAAAAGTGCTCGGCGCCCAGGAGCAGCAGGCCGCATTGGAGTATGAACTGTTCTGCCGGCTGCGCGAGGCCGTCGTTACCGAAAACATATCCATACAGGGGTGCGCGAAATTTGTCGCCCGGGTCGATGTCCTTGCCTCCCTTGCGGAACTGGCCGAACGGCATGGCTATGTCCGGCCGTCAATCAATACTGCTGGCATAATCCATATCGAAGACGGCCGTCACCCGGTCGTTGAAAAACTGATCGCCGGCGAACGGTTCGTCCCCAACACGGTCCGCCTGGACAATACGGAAAACCAGATACTGATTATTACCGGGCCGAACATGGCGGGAAAATCGACGGTCCTGCGCCAGGCCGCTCTGATTGTCCTTATGGCCCAGATGGGGGGCTTCGTCCCGGCAAGACAGGCGGACATCGGCATTGTCGATCGCATCTTTACGCGGGTCGGCGCATTGGACAACCTTTCCCAGGGGCAGAGCACGTTCATGGTGGAAATGGAAGAAACCGCCAATATCATGAACAACGCAGGGCCGGACAGTCTGGTGATCATGGACGAGATTGGACGGGGAACCAGCACGTTTGACGGGCTGAGCATCGCATGGGCAGTCGCTGAATACCTTCATGACTTGAAGGGTGCCGGAGTCAAATCGCTTTTCGCCACTCATTACCACGAGTTGACGGAACTGCCGAAGACAAAGCCGCGGGTGAAGAATTATAATATCGCCGTCCGGGAATGGAACGATGAAATTATTTTTCTGCACCAGCTCGTCGAGGGGGGGACGAACCGCAGCTATGGCATTCAGGTGGCCCGTCTTGCCGGGATGCCCGAGACAATCGTCAAAAGGGCAAAGAAAGTGCTGGCGAATATCGAAACAAACGGCCATGTCCTTGACGGCAGGAAAGCCGCGGGCCAACGGCAGCGAACGAAAGGGGAATTCGAACAGCTGACCCTGTTCCGGAAGCCGGAAGAGCTCGTCACGGAGAAATTGCTGGCCATCAATATCTCCACCATGACCCCATTGGAAGCCATGAATTGCCTGAGTCGTTTGAAAGAGATTGTATCCGGGGGTGAACGGAAGGATTCGAATTGATTCCGGAACCGGTTTAACTAAACTACCGGTTGCAATAGAACGCCATTAAAATGGGACAGGTATTCCGGATAAATTTCTCAGGGGAAGCTGATCCCGCGCCCGATGAAGTTTGAGACCAATTTTTCATACGATGATTTTTTTCTTGTCTTTTACCTGAAATCTAATCCAGAATCGCGAGCATTTACCGGTACGCAATTCCATACGTTCGAGTTGGTGTAAATCTACAAATGAATAAACGCGTCATTATTCCCGTTCTGCTGATCTGCTGTCTGGGGGTTTTCTGTTCCTGTGCTACTACCGGGGCGACACCGAGCCAAACTTATTTCGAAGCCGAAAACAGTTACAAGAAGCTTCAGGACCAGCCGCAAAAACAAAAATACCGAAGTTACTGGCTGAAGTGCATCCAGCAATTCGAATCTGTCTATGCCGCGGACAAAGTCGGAAAATGGGCGGCCGCAGGGCTTTTCATGAGCGGAAAGCTGTACCGGGAGATGTATGGTCAGTCCTACAAGGCTGCGGACCGGAACACGGCCGAAACGATTTTTCGTCAGGTCGTCCGGGAATTTCCGGAAAGTGCCTACCGGGCAAAAGCCGAACAGGAATTGAAAGCGATGGGCGTAAAGCCGTCTGGCGACGGGAAGTCCGCCCGAGGAAAAGCCGAACTGGACTTGAAACGGACGGGCAGTAGGCCGGCGGACGCCGGGACGGCCGAAAAAGCCGCACGACAATATGTCAAAGCCGAATCCGCCTACAATGCCCTCAAAGCGGCATCGGGAAAACACAAATACCGGACATACTGGCTCGATTGTATCCGAAAATTCGAAGCCGTGCACGATTTGGATCCCGAGGGACCTTGGGCGGCGGCTGGCCTCTATATGACCGCCCAGACCTATCGGGATCTCTACAGTCATTCCTACAAGCCGTCTGATCGCCAGGCTGCCGACGACATTTTTCGAAGGATTGTCCGCGAATACCCATCGAGTGACTACAGGGGGCGTGCTGAAGCCGCCCTTGGTAATGCCCCGCAGGTCGCCAAAGACACCATCCGGGGATTGACCAGCGGAGCGACCACATCCGGGGAGATTGTCTCATCCGGTGCGACAGCCAATGGATCGGGAATGGCCACGGTCACTGGAATTCGGTACTGGTCCAACCCGGAATACACCCGTATTGTCATTGATGCCTCCCGGGAAACGGGTTTCCAGAATAATCTGCTGAACAAGGACCCCTCGCAAAACAAACTGCACCAGCGCCTTTACGTGGATTTCGCAAACAGCCGGCTGGGGGAACGTATTGAAAAAATGATTCCCATCGACGATACGTTGCTTAAAGACGTCCGGGCCGGACAGTACACGTCGGATACGGTCAGGGTCGTCGTCGACATCAAATCCTTCGAGAATTACAATATTTTTTCTCTTAAAAATCCTTTCCGTATTGTTATCGATGTCCGGGGCAAAGCGCAATCGACTGCTTCCGGCGACCCAAGCATCCCGTCCATCGACTGGAATACGCCGAATGTTTCCATTGCGCGGCAACTCGCTCTTGGGGTGCGTCGGATTGTGATCGACCCGGGACACGGCGGAAAAGATTGTGGTGCCCCGGGCGCGGTTCGCGGCATTCATGAAAAACATGTTGTCATGGAAATCGCCCAGAAGCTCGCTAAAAAAATACGCGATGAAATCGGATGCGAGGTGTTCTTCACCCGTCATGGAGATGAGTACCTGACCCTGGAAGAGCGGACGGCGATCGCCAATACGGAAAAAGCGGACCTGTTTATTTCCATTCACGCCAATGCCTCCCGGAATCAAAATGCTTACGGGATTGAAACCTATTTCCTGAACCTGACCACTGATAATGAATCGATCGCCGTCGCTGCCCGTGAAAACGCCACATCCGAAAAGAATATCAGTGAACTGCAGACCATTTTGAACGACCTGATGCGAAATGCGAAGGTAAACGAGTCGAGTCGCCTGGCCACCTATGTGCAGGGCGAGCTTTGCGGCGGACTGGCGAAGAAATACCCGCAGATTAATAATAAAGGGGTCAAGCAGGCGCCGTTTTATGTTCTCCTCGGTGCCCAGATGCCAGCAATCCTCGTTGAAACGGCGTTCATCAGCAACAGCCGTGAATGCCGCCGCCTCATGGATCGAAAATACCAGGAAAAAATCTGTGACGGCATTGTACAGGGGATACGGCGCTACATTGACGATACCCGGCCAACGCCCTTCATATCGACCGAAGCGACCCCTGGAATAAATCCGTAGGCGCATCCGCGAGCCACATCATTTTCCGTTCCTGCAAAATTTTTTTATTGGTAACCGGCCTTCAATATAATACATAACATCGAATCCCGTTGTTTGCGGAAGGCGAGCTTGAGTGGGGTTATATTCAAGCGCAGTGCGGTTTGATCGGCACTGGCTGGAGTTGATAATTGTAAAACGAAAGGAAAATTTTCATGGAGATTCGTTCGATATCCGTTCTCGACGGCAGGTACAGACATTATGTCGGGGATCTGATGGATATTTTTTCCGAGTACGGGCTGATGCGGTACCGTGTCTTTGTAGAGATCCAATGGTTGAAATTTCTCATGATTGAGCTAAAGGTCGATGAAATCGATGCCAGTGGCATTCGCTTCCTGGACGGGATCCACGAGGCATTCGATTCCCACCAGGCATTACGGGTAAAGGAGATCGAAGCCCGGACCAATCACGATGTCAAAGCCGTCGAATACTACATCAAGGAGCGGCTCGTCGAGGGCGGTCTCGGGCACATTCAGGAATGGGTTCACTTCGCCTGCACATCCGATGATATCAACAATGCCGCCTATGCACTGATGGTGCGGGAGGGCAGGCATCTTATCGCCGACGCGCTGAATGCCATCCTGAAAAAGCTCGAACTTCTGGCCATGGAAAACAAGGCCTTGCCGATGATGTCCCGGACGCATGGACAGCCGGCCTCACCGACCACTGTTGGTAAAGAGATCGTTAATTTTGCATGGCGAATCCGCATGGAAACAGAAAAGCTTAATGTTGTTGATATGGCCGCCAAATTTAACGGTGCGACTGGAAATTTCAACGCGCATCATTTTGTTTTACCGGGGGTCGACTGGGTAACGGCCAGTCGGCAGTTCCTGAACGGGTATCTGGCTGTCACCCCTCTTCTTTATACCACCCAGATCAACCCGTGCCATTATCTTTCCGAGCTGTTGCAGTGCATGACCCGGATAGCCGCCGTATTCATTGATTTGGACAGGGATTTATGGGGGTATATCTCCCTTGGTTACTTCCGGCAGAAACTGCGTGAGGGGGAAGTCGGTTCCTCGACTATGCCGCATAAGGTAAATCCGATCGACTTCGAGAACAGCGAAGGAAATATGGGGCTTGCCATTGCCCTGATGGAGCATATGGCTGTTAAATTGCTTATTTCACGATTCCAAAGGGATTTGAGTGACAGTACGGTGCTGCGAAATTTGGGGATGATTTTTGGCTATCTCCTTGTGGGACTGAAAAGTTCGTTAAAGGGTCTGAACAAACTTGAGGTCGATGGTGGGGCAATCGCCCGGGACCTTGAGGAGAATCTCGAACTCCTCGCTGAACCGATCCAGACAGCCATGCGGATGCATAAGGAAAATGAGCCATACGAGAAGTTAAAGATGCTGACCCGTGGCCGAAAAATCACCCGGGAAGACCTGAATCGCTTTCTCGATGGGCTTGAAACACTCCCCCGGGAAATGAAGGCTCAGTTCCGGCAACTGAAGGTATCGGAGTACACGGGGCTTGCCGAAACTCTTGTAGATCAATATTTTACCGGATTGAAGTAATTTCCAGCAGTTTTTGTATCGGCCTTTTTGTCGGGTTTGATATTGACTTTATCTCTTGAATTAAATTAGGTAGTATATGAATAAATTTATCTCTTAACGCTCCTTAAACACTTTCCCGCCTGAAGGTGCTGTTTTTTCATTCAACGATTTTTTAATTGAATAATTCCATTGAATGAGATAACAAATAATTGCGTTTGCACTTAAAAACAGTGATATTTCGAAGCCGTCCGACGTCATTTTCGTAAAACTGCCGTATGCAGGGGTGCGTTCAATCAGGATTAGTAAAGGGGTGATTATTGATGGATTTTACAATCGATTTTACTAAAGAGCAGATCGAGTCGATAGAAAATGTCCTGCAGGAAGAACTGATCGATCTGGGCGTACAAAGCGTGATTTTGATGGATCTGGCCGGAAATGTCATTGTTAACCTCGATAATGGCGATTCGAATCACGACGTGTTTTCCCTGGCAGCGCTTGCAGCAGGGAATTATGGTGCGGTCAGCGCCATGGCCAACATCATCGGTGAACAGGAATTTTCGCTACTGTTCCACAAGGGAGAGGAGGAAAGCATTCATTTCAGTAAAGTCGTGGAAGATTTACTGCTCCTCACCATTTTCAATAAAAACGTGTCTTTGGGCTTTCTGCGCCTGAAGGTGACCGAAGCGATCAAACGGATCCAGATGCTGATCTGATCCCGCGGCGATGCGGTGTGTCGTCCCAGGGCGGCCCGCCGATACCGAAGCCAGCGGATGCCTGATTTCAGAAATCGGACGAGACGCGGAAACTTTTTCCAGATGGGGCTTTCAACAGCAGCGGATTAAACATTCAATGTTCCGGAGGATAGCGATTTGGCATTAATAAATCCGAAAAAGCGGGAGGTTCAGGTAAAGGTTGTCTATTACGGCCCGGGTCGAGGCGGTAAAACGACGAATCTGGAATATGTCAACCGCAAGTTCAAGAAACGGATACTCAATGAAATGGTTACGGTAAAGACCTATGGGGACCGTACCCTTTTTTTTGACTTCCTGCCGTTCGATATCGGAGAAATCAAGGGGCACAGCATCAAGATCCAGTTGTATACCGTGCCTGGCCAGGTCAAGTACAATGCCACGCGCCGCCTGGTTCTCCGGGGTGTCGATGGAATCGTTTTCGTCGCCGATTCAATGGACCTCCGCAGGGAGATGAATATCCGATCCCTGCAAAACCTCAAGGAAAACCTCGAATCCTTCAATAAGAATATCTTCAACATCCCCTTGGTACTCCAGTACAATAAACGGGACCTCTCGGAAGAGGGGATACCGATCCTGTCCGTGGATACCCTTCAGAAAGATCTCAACAGTCGGCTGAACGCCCCGTTTTTTCCCGCAAGCGCCATCAGCGGGGATAATGTCGCCGCAACCATGAAGAAAATCATTGCGCTGACGGTAAGTTCGTTGCGAAAAAAACTGGAATAGGAGGGAAATACCTTGGCTAAAACGGATGATGAAGATGGCGGCATCGGCGCCGAAGTGAGCAATCGGCTTGATGAATTATTCGGCGATGAAGGAGAGGCGGCCGCCGCTTCTCCGGCTAAAACAGCCAACGCGCAAAAGCCAGCGGCGCAGAATGCCACCGAATCGATCGGCTCAGAGCGCGGCGGGGAAAATACCCCGATTAAGAATCTCAAGGCGCTGGTCTACGGAATTGACTGGGAGATCACCGACGATTCCATGATGGCATTCCTAAAAGAAGTTCACCGCCTGGAACAGCAATATCAGAACGACAAAATTCTGTCGATGTTCCTCAAACTGCATGATTCTATCGGCAAGTACATCAAGGCGAAAAAAGCGCGGGCGCATCCGGATGCCATTAAATTTGTAACATCTGTATTCAAGAACTTCGAGAAAGTACTGCTTACCCCGGGCATGTCCGAAATCCAGAAGAAGCGGCTTCTGTCCGGCGAGGTTCAGAAGTTCAAGGATTTCAGGCAGCGGGTCATGACACGGGAAAAAGCCATTACCGGAGCCGAGCCGGCGGTCGTGGAGACCGTTGAAATTCAGCCGCGGCCCCTCGCCGCCAAATCCAGACCGGCCATGTCCCTGGACAGCCCTGAAGCGCTTGATTATATCGTCGAGGAACTTAAGAAAACAATCAAAGCCGAGTTCCATACAATACGCCAGATCCTCAAAACCCTTGGGGCCTGAGCTTCAAGGTGCCGGCTTACCGGTTTGACCGCACCCGGGGGGATGAGACCGGAGCAAACGCGTCGCGACGACGTATAAAATCGATCGGAGGCATCAGATGTCGCAAAATTTTGCGGGCGATATTTCCAGACTCGTTTTGAAAAGGACAGTAAGGGCCGACTTGGGTGAAGTTTCACTGGACAGCCAGATGCTGCAGGTGATGATGGAGCTCGACGGCCGGAAAACGCTCGGTCAGGTTGCGCAATCACTGAACGTGAACTTGAAGAACCTGAGGGCTATTATCAGTCGGCTTTATCAGCTCAGGTTGTGCGAAACAGCCACGGAATCGATGCCCATGCTTGGCCGGGATTTCTTCGGCATCCTTTCCTCCGAACTTTCCCGGGCGATGGGACCCATTGCGGATGTGGTCATAGAAGATGAAATCAGTGAGATGGGGGAAAAGCCCAACCGCTTCCCGGCACACCGGGCGGCCGAACTGGTCGATGTTCTGGCCCGCCAAATCCTCCGAGAAGAGAGAAAGGTCGCCTTTCAGCAGGCGATGGTCAAGAAACTCAGGGAACTGAAGTCATAGGACCCCCCTATTTGTCAGCCCTTTTTGACACAATCATAAAAATGCGGGAGCGCCTGTTTCATATCGTCAACAATGAGAAGGAGGATTGAATCATGACGGTGATTTGCGAGGAATGCGGGAAGGTTTATCATATCGACCCGGATAAGCTGGAGCGATATCGCGGCAAGACCATCAGGGTCCGGTGTGGTGAATGCGGTCATGTCACCCAACTGTCGAATCTTCTGGAGTCGACAATGGAACCCGCCAATACCTACGCCGAAATTGCCGGTTCCGGATTTCCGGATGAAGAGGAATCGACACCGGCGGAGGAGTATATGCCGCCAGTGGCCGAAACGAGTGCGCCTCCCCGAATGGAACGAATGACCGGCGAAACCCGGAAAGGGTGGATCGGTTTGCGCGGCAAAATGTTTTTTTTGTTTCTGGTGATTCCAATCGCACTGATGTCCGCGTCCGGGGTCCTCTCCCAGATGGAATTGAACAAACTGGTCTCCAGCATTACCGATGAGAGCACGGAACTGGTCAGCGAGGCCGGTCGGGAACAACTCCTGCAGAAAGCTCGGGATGTTGCGCTCCAATGCGAAATTTACCTCCGGTCACATCCGGAACTGCAGCGCGAAGATTTCAGCTATGATCCGGAATTCAATCAGATTGCCGTGCAGAACGTGGGGGCGTCCGGCTATACCTGCCTGATCCAGGAACCTGAGCCGGATATTGATCAGAACTGGACGATCTGGGCGCATCCGAACCCAAACATCATCGGAATCGATGATATCGATATGATCCGCAAAGCCCTTGGACCTTATTTCGATGACTTCTTTGGCGTGCTGACCAGTTCCCAGGGGCGCAAGGAAGCAACCGGACCTTACATGTGGAAGGACCCGGATGGCAAGATTCGACCCAAGTACATGGCGATTGCGCCGATCCGGATCGAGGGAGCCCCGTTCATCCTGATGAGCACCGCCTACATGGACGAATATACTCAAAAGACCGAAAGTCTCCGGGTTAAAGCCACGGCGATGACTCTCCAGACCCGTAATATCAACCTGGGTATCCTGATAGTGGCCATTCTTGTCATCGGCTTTTGTATTACCATCTACGGCTACCGGCTGACACGGAACATCCAGTACCTGACCGAGGCGGCCGACCGGATCAGCGTCGGGGATCTGGAAGCCGAAATCGAAGTCAAATCAAAGGATGAAATCGGCAGCCTTGCCGAAGCGATTTCCCGAATGCAGGACAGTCTCCGGTTCTCCATCGAGCGCTTGCGCCGCCGCCGATAACCGGTTGACAGGGAGGTTTTACAAAGACAAGCAATGCGGTCGCTGGGCGTCGCATTGCTTGTTTTTTCTTTAAAATCGAAGCATGAGCCAGATTCCACGTGGGGGCATGAGATCCGATGATTATCATACCGAGAGAAAAGCCGGCCATTGAAAATCTTAACAGTTACTACTTGAACATTGAAAAACTGATTGAGCATTACCAGGGAGATCTTGGCGCCGGGGTGGTATATTTCAAATCCCCGATCGCCGAGGGGGTTCTCTTTTTTGATGAAGCCACATTGGTCAACGGGCACTACGAGGATAAAAAAGAAAAACTCGACGGCCAGACCGCCATCAACCGGATTGTCGAACTGTCCGGGCTGAACAATTTCTCTGTCTCTGTTTTCCGAGTTATTCCGGAGCGGCTTTATTTCTGGGCCAATCTTTCCAATTCCAAGGTGCTTTACAGTGATTTGGCGTCTGATTTCACAGATCTCGAAGCGCTTATCAAGAAGATGGAATCGGAAAAACTCAACGGCTACATCGACGTTCTGCTGAACGGGGATCGCGCAGGGGGGCTGTTGTTTTTTTTCAACGGAGAAATCATCGGCGGGTCATCCATTGATGCCGGTGGGGACTTGGACCGTTCTGACGCATACCGTGAGGATCTGATCCGGCGGTCCCGGGAATTTGGCGGAAAATTCAATGTTCGGAAAATTTTCCTGGACGCCGCAAAAACCCTCTCCACCCCATTTCAGAAAACCCAGGTGTCCCGCCCGGAAAAGGTGCAGACCCCGCCGGCAGCGCCGAAATCTTCCCGTACGAACATGGGGCGTGTCATCGAAATGCTCCAGGGCCTTCTTGGCACCATGGACCATCTGGTGCGCAGCAACCGAAAAATCCGTGCGGATTTTGAAACCCTGCTGAATAAAAAATTTGTCGAGAAAGTTGATAAATACGAGTTTCTTGACCCCTTCGCCGCGGAGTTCCGCTATTCCGGGGGCAAGATATCGTTTTCCGGCAAAGCGGCTCACCCGGTTCTGGTCAATGCCATCACCGAATGCATCATGGAAATTGCCACGGGTCTCGGAATGTTAAATCAACTCCATAAACAGCTCGATCCCTGGCGGAAGGGGTTTGCCGACGAAGTAATCGAATTCGATATCCGGTTATAATTCGGATCAGGATCAACGGAACGGGCCTGGTTTGTTCGTTCACGTTTGAATGCGGATTTGGATAAACATGATGATGGGAATACCAGGATGATACCGAAAGTCTTAATAGTCGACGATGATCAGGGCCTGCTCCGGCTGATGGAAAAGGAACTGGAAGATTACGAAGAAATGTTTTCCGTGCGGACCGCCGCCGACGGCCAGACCGCGTTGGAGATACTTAAAGTGGATCACGTGATGGTGGTCGTGACCGATCTGCGGATGCCGGGAATTGACGGGTTTGAACTGCTGAACCGGATTTCACGGCAATATCCGGATATTCCGGTCGTTGTGATGACGGCTCACGACCGGCCCAAAACGCGGGAAGTGGTTCTGAAGAGCGGTGCGGCCGATTATGTGACCAAACCGGTAGACAGCCGCAAATTTGCCGCCCGCATCATCAAGATCCTGAAAAAGAAAGCCGAGGGGGGTAGTCTGCACAATGTGACACTGGAAACATACCTGCAGCTGGTTGAAATGGAACAGCAAACGTGTACACTCCGGGTAATGTGCAAATCCCGCAGAAAAATGGGCGTGTTGTTTTTCCGGAACGGCGATCTGATGGATGCGCGAATCGGGGACAACAAAGGGCGAGAGGCGGCCTATGAGATTCTTTCCTGGTCGGGCGTGTCGCTGTCGATTGAAAATGTCTGTCTCATCGACAGCAAGCAGATAAATGGCGAACTCCAGGCGTTGCTCCTTGATGCAATGCGTTCGAAAGATGAAATCCTCGATGTGGACGGCGAATTGCAGCAGGATGAACTCGAAAGCGAAGGGGCACTTCTGCTCGACACCCCGTTGAACGAAGATGAACCGTTTCCGCCGCCACCCGGAGATACGTTATTGACAGACCGGGTACAAATCGCAGCCGGGGAATCGGAACTGCCAATTGCAATCGAAATGACTCCCGTGGAGGTTTTTCGGAAAAAAATTTCCGATGCATTGGGCACTAAAAGCGGCATCGGCGATGTTTACATGAATATGCAATGGAATGGTCTGCTCGATCAAGCTGAAAAAATGGGCATGTTATTTGATGCCGGAACATTGAATGTGGTATACATCAACAGCGGCCGCAATGGCCAGCTCCTGATCGTCCCCGGCGATCCACCGATTGTGGCGGTTCTCGATCCGGATACGCCACGCGACCGCCTGATAGGCGCCTTGGCATAATCGAAAAGGAATAACTGCGGAAACCGTCATGAAAGATATCTTCAAAGACGTTCTTGGAATTGAAGGGGTCCACGGGGCCATCGCATTGAATGCGGAAGGCGGTTTGATCACGAGCCGTTTTTCCGCTCAATACAGCGAGGAAGAAACCGCGATCACCCAGTTCACCTGGAAAGCCTTCCTTCTTGAACTTGGCGATATTACCGAAACGGAATTTGTTTTTGAGTCGCACCGGATATATGTCCGGAAAAATCAATCGGGCTGTTTGCTGGTCGTCATGGATGATATCGCACAGATTGCCATGGTCCGGTTAAACTGCGAAGTCCTGCTCCCCGTCCTCGAGCGGGCCGAACCGGTGAGCAGCAAGATTGGAAAGATTCTCAAAAAGAAGATTTTTTAATTCGTTGCGGGATTTCAGCAAAGCGGTGCATCGGGCATCATTCCCGGCCAACCATCCGTAATGCCACACAGAAGAACCGAATTTTCCGCGTATCACATATCATCTGCTGGACGTCTAAACGGCTGGAACAAGGATTTTGTTCAAGATGGCAACCCCATCCGAAAAAAATGATCTGGAAGCGAAAATCAAAACGGCTGAGGCATATGAATCCCATGGATTGATTGATGAAGCCGTTTCCGTTTATCGGGGCATCCTTTCCGGAAATGCAGTCCTGGATGAATCGAGTCGAATGCGGATCGAGGATAAACTCAGTGCGCTCAATCATGAATTGGAGGATCTGGACCAGGAAACCCCACACGATCTTTCCTCGGAACAGGTTACCCATATCAAGACGGGTCTCTCCATCTGGGAAAGTGCCCCCGAGATCTGTGACAGCGCCACGGCATTCAAGGAACTGGGACTTTATAAGGAAGCCGTCGAGGAGTATCGAAAGCTCTTTGGCCGGGATTATCCGATCGAAGAGTTTTATCCGGATCTCCTGGATTGTTTGTTTTTTATATATCCTCAGGAGAAGGTGATCGATCAGATCACCAAGATCATCAGCGAGCACCCTCTCGATGAAAAAATCCAGGCATCGATACAATATCAGCTCGCCGCGGCTCTGGAGCAGCGGGATTATAAGGAACTTGCCCTAAAGGTTTACAAGTCCGTCCAGAGCATCGATCCAATTTATCCCAAAATCAAGGAAAAGATCGAGGCGGCCGAACCGGGTCGCCGGTTTGAATCCCGGTACGATTACCTGCTGCGCAACGAAATCGTCACGACCGATCAGCTCCAGAAGGCGCTGGCCACGGCCAAGCAGGTCCGGAAGAGCGTCGAGCATGTCTTGATGGAACAATTCAGGATTCCCAAGGAACAGATCGGAAAATCGTTATCTGCTTATTACAATTGCCCTTTCAAAACTTATGAGCAGGAGATGGAGATTCCCTATGAACTCCTGGCCAACCTCAAAAGGCCGTTCCTGCTCCAGGATCTGTGGGTTCCCCTGCACTGGGAAATCGACCATATCGAGGTTCTGCTCGATGACCCGAAAGACCTGAGAAAACTCGATCACGCCAAGGCCCTGTTCAACACGAACAAGTTTACATTCTCCGTCGGTATCAAGGAAGATATCGAAGCGATCATTCAGTACTTCTTCACCGAAAAAAAGACGCAAACTGTTCATTCCTCATCCGATACGCCCGGGGAAATGGCGGAAATGCCGGAGATCGCTTTCGAGGAGGATGAAGAGGAAGAGGAAGACCATTCGGATGCTTACAATGAGGCTTCGGGGAAGGTGGTCCGCCTGGTCGACCAGATATTGATTTCAGCCTATCGGAAGAACGCTTCCGATATCCATATCGAACCGTCTCCGATTACCAAGCGGACCCGGGTCCGGTTCCGCATCGATGGCGTCTGCCAGAGTTTCATCGAAGTCCCGAATACGTTTTCAAATGCACTCCTTTCCCGGCTGAAAATTATCTCGAATCTTGATATCGCGGAACGGCGCATGCCCCAGGACGGGAAAATCAAGTTCAAACGCAAGGGCGTTCCCCCGTTTGAATTGCGGGTGGCGACCATACCTACTGCCGGCGGGTTTGAAGACGCGGTACTGCGGATCCTGGCCAGCGCCGGGGCCATGAAAATCGACGACATGGGGCTAAATGAAAGGAATCTGACGGTCCTGAAACGTTCGATCGCCAAGCCCTATGGGCTGGTCCTCGTGGTGGGGCCAACCGGTTCGGGGAAGACCACGACGCTCCATTCGGCCCTCGGGCACATCAATACGATGGAACGAAAAATCTGGACGGCGGAAGACCCGGTAGAAATAACCCAGGAGGGGCTTCGCCAGGTCGAGGTCCACAAGAAGATCGGGCTCGATTTCGCCAGAATCATGCGCTCATTTCTGCGGGCGGATCCGGATGTGATCATGGTGGGTGAAATGCGCGATTTCGAAACCGCTTCCACCGGCGTGGAAGCATCCCTGACCGGACACCTCGTATTTTCCACACTTCACACCAACAGTGCGCCGGAAACCGTTACCCGTCTTCTCGACATGGGATTGAACCCCTTGAACTTTTCCGATGCCTTCATCTGCGTTCTGGCCCAGCGCCTCCTGCGGCGGTTGTGCAAGAACTGCAAAAAGGAATTCCATCCGACCCGGGAGGAATTCGATGAAATCGTCAATGATTACGGAACTGATGATTTCCAGAAAACGGATATCCGGTATTCGGCGGACCTGAAGCTGTTTGCGCCTGTCGGTTGCGATCAATGCAGCGGAACCGGTTACAAAGGGCGAATGGGAATCCATGAAATGATGGAAGGGTCCAAGGAGATCAAACGGATGATAAAAAAGCAGGCCAGCGCCGAGGATCTTTTTACCCAGGCCAGGGAACAGGGGATGACGACCCTCATGCAGGACGGGATCGTCAAGGTGTTTCAGGGTATGACCGATATCAGCGAAGTTCGGCGGGTCTGTATCTCTTAGAAAGCGGGGGCGATATGGTATTCCGTATTTTCCGGTTTCTGAAACAGGCATGGATGGCTTCGGATTCCCGGCAATCAGGAAGCCATAAATCCGATCAGCGCGGTTTCGACCGGTATCCGGTATCCTTTCCCGTGATCGTTTCCGGCAGGGATGTCAAGGGTATTGAAAACCACGAGAAGAGCGTTCTGCATGATATTTCAGGCAGCGGCGCCATGTTCATGTCCGGGAGCCCCGAAAAATATTATCCCGGGCAGTTGTTGAAAATTTCCATCGTGCTCGACGGCACCAATGATGTCCGCGCCCGGATTCGCACCGAGGCAACGGTCGTGCGGATCCATCACGATGGGCCTCCGCGGCGGGATATTGACCCGACCGCGTCATCCATTGGTATCGCCGTCCAGTTTGACCGTTCATTTGAATTCGAACGGATTGATAATCACGATTACGGGTCTATTGGATGAAATCGGGTAGAAAAAGGAGTTACAATACGTTTTACGGAAAAGTTCGTGTCTCGCTGGCATTGACGGCGGTTATCCCTTATCTGGTAGTGATTTACCTGTTTTTTAATGAAAAGATCACCCCCCCGGGAACCGTTTACCTTTTTTCACCTTTGGTGTTGTTCTCGCTTCTTGCAGGATTTTCACTTCTCCGGCGATCCGCCGACCAGGTTTCCTATTTAAGCCGGGAGACAAAAAAAATAGAATCCGGTGAAAAACGGGATCCAATCCGTATCGAGGCCGATCAGGAACTTAATGATATTGCATCCCATTTCAACTCGCTGCTGAAACGACTTGAGGAAATGAACCGCAAAAATCAGGATCAGGCCACACAATTGATGATTTATGCCCGAGACTTGTCGCTTTCTTACCAGCGGACCAAGCAGGAAGAGGAATTGCGGAACCGGATCAGCCGGTATGTTGGAAATAACCTGGTCGAGAAGCTGATCAACCTCAAGGATGGCGTTTTTCTGGAAACCGAGCGGAGCGAGGTCACCGTTCTTTTCGCCGATATCCGTTCCTTTACGGCCCTTGCCGAGCGGATGGCGGCCGAAGAGGTCGTCCTGATGCTCAACCAGTATTTTTCCGTCATGGTCGATATCATCTTCAAGAACAATGGGTTACTCGATAAATTCGTGGGCGATCAGCTCATTGCCGTATTCGGTTTGGTCGACTCAGATAGCAATCCACCGGAAAACGCTGTGCGGACGGCCATCGAAATGCAGGCGGCCACCCAGGAGATGATGAAAAAACGGAAGCGCAAGGGGATGGAAGTATTCGAAGTCGGTATCGGAATCAACACGGGGACCGCCATTATCGGGAATATCGGGTCGACCAACCGGATGGATTACTCGGTTATCGGCGATTGCGTCAACGTAGCCGCCCGCCTGGAGCAGATGGCGAAGGGGGGAGAAATCATTATCGGAGAACAGACCTACCTGACGAATACCGGCAGTTTCCAATTCGAGAGCCGGGGTGAAGTTTACGTGAAGAATAAGCTCGAACCGATCGTCTGTTATAACGTCTTGGGCAACCAGGCGGTATCGCCCCACAGGGCGGCAGTGCCTTCCTGATGCAATTTCCGACATAAAGGTGAAAAGCCCTGAACAGGCTGTGCCTTGAGGGATTTGGAAGGGATTGGCATTGACGATCCGCCCGGGTTCTGAGATAAAAGAGGTCGTCGGTGAGGCAAAAGAATGGGGATCTGGCGGAAGTGCATGGGAATCGAACCCACCCGAGACGTTATTAGCGCCTCACACCGGATTTGAAGTCCGGGAGCCCCACCAGTGAGCTGCGCACTTCCGCGAGTTGTCCAAAAATATCGATTAATCACCATCAGGTCAAGCTTTTTAAGGGAGTCCGTAACATGATCAACAGGGACCGACTAGGCGAGACATTCCGGAAGCTGGCCGGAATTGATAGTGTTTCCAGGGAAGAGGGGGCGATCTCGATCGAAATCCGGAAAATCCTCGAATCACTTGGAGCGGATATCTATATTGATGACAGCGGCCGGCGCACCGGGAGCAACACGGGGAACCTGATCGCCAAATTCGAGGGGAATAGCCGTGCACCCGCGCTTCTCCTCAATGCCCACATGGATACGGTCGAACCGGGAAAAGGGGTGAAACCGGAATTTGTCGACGGGGTGTTTAAAAGCGACGGCACGACGGTGCTCGGCGCCGATGACAAAAGTGCAATTGCGATCATCATTGAATCACTACGGGTTATTCGCGAAAACGATTTGCCGCACGGCCCCCTGGAAATCGTCTTTACCACCTGCGAGGAAATCGGCTTGCTGGGGGCCAAACATCTCGATTTCGGGCTGCTCGAGGCCGGGTTCGGTTTTGCCCTGGATACGGCGGATACGGAAACGATCATCACCATGGCTCCGGCCTCCAACCGGTTCGACCTGACGGTCCATGGCAAATCCGCCCACGCGGGTGCCGACCCGGAAAAAGGGATAAACGCCATCGCCTTGGCTAGTCAGGCGATCGCCAAACTAGAACTCGGCCGCATTGATTCGGAAACCACCGCCAATATCGGGTTCATCAAATGCACCGGAGCCACCAATATCGTGCCGGACCAGGTGCAGGTCAAGGGGGAGGTGCGAAGCCATGACGGAGAAAAACTCGAGCAGGTGACTGGAAGAATCATCGAGGCATTCGAGCGGGTCGTGGAAACCTCTCCCCAACGTGACGACGCCGCCGGCCTTCCCCGGGTGTCGTTCCATGTCGAGAATGAATTCCCGAAAACCTTCATCCCGGAAACTCACCCGGTGGTCCGGCTGGCCAAATCGGCTGCCGAAAATCTGGGACGTCAGATCGTATCCAAAAGAACCGGCGGCGGGTCGGATGCCAATATTTTCTATTCCAAGGGGATTATCACCGGGGTTATCGGCACCGGCATGCGCGATATCCATACAGTTCGAGAATGGATCCGCCTTGATGACATGGTCGAAACCGCGCGGTTGCTGATTGAGATCGTCCGCCTCCATGCCGGGCAGGGACCGGCTTCATGAGGATTGCTTATTTCGATTGCTTTTCCGGGATCAGCGGCGACATGACCCTGGGGGCAATGGTCGACCTCGGGGTGCCGGTCGATTGGCTGGAGGAAACGATCAAGTCCGCACTGGGGCTGACCAGATTTTCGCTCGCCAGTGAAACGGTCCACCGGTCGGGAATCGCGGCTAAGAAAATCGATGTCCGGGTGAGTGATACGGCCGATCGCGATTATGCCGGGATTCGGAAGATGATCGAAAACAGCCGCCTTTCCGCCCGGGTGGCGGAAAACAGCCTTTCCATGTTTGCGCGCCTGGCGGCGGCCGAGGCGCAAATCCACGGTTGCCCGGTGGATGAGGTCCATTTTCATGAGCTCGGGGGCGTCGATGCCATCGTCGATATGGTCGGCGCGGCGCTTTGTATCGATCAACTGGGAATAGAGGTCGTGAAGGCATCACCCATTGCCGTCGGCTCGGGGACGATAACCTGTGCCCACGGGCGGCTCCCCGTCCCCGCTCCCGCCACGGCCGCCCTGCTGGCCGGTGTCCCGGTGTATGGCACGGATATCCGGACCGAGCTGGCAACCCCTACCGGAGCGGCTATCATTACCACCCTGGCCGAGGACTTTGACGTTCTGCCGGACATGGTGATCGAAAAAACCGGTTACGGGGCAGGGCAAAGGGATTTTAAGGAACAGCCGAACGTGCTCCGGATCATCATCGGAGCGCCGGCCGGTCATTGCGCGGAGACCATGGAAATGGTCGAAACCTGCATCGACGACATGAACCCGGAAATTTTCGGATACCTCACCCAGCGCCTTTATGAAGATGGCGCTGCTGACGTGTACCTGGTCCCTATCCATATGAAAAAGGGCCGGCCCGGCACAATGGTGCAGGTGCTGTGCACCCGGGCGCGACAATCGGCGGTGATCGACCGGATCCTGATGGAAACCTCCGCCATCGGCGTCCGCCATTACAGCGTCAAACGCCATATACTGGCGCGTGAAACGGTTGTGGTGGCGACACCGTATGGATCGGTAACGGCCAAACGGGTTCGCACCCCGGATGGACAGACCCGCGTTGCACCGGAATACGAATCCTGCCGGGAAATCGCCGCGGCCCAAAATCAGCCGATACGGTTGATCTATGAGGCGGTGCTGAAACATCTCGAGTCCATCGGAATGCCTTGACACAGGCGCTTACGGGCTATAGTTTCAGAACCTCCGGGTGCCTGTTGACCTTAAAAATCTTCGATGATGGGGTGCCAAATGGCAGGGACGCATCGGCCGACGCCCCCCGGAAATAATGGGGAAAAGCAGGTTCGTACTTTTGTGGCGATCGAACTCCCGGAGGCGATCCGTGACGCTCTGACCGGCCTTCAGGAGAAACTTCGAGAGTATGGATTCCGGGCGAGCTGGACCCGGCCCGAAAATATTCACTTAACCTTGAAATTCATCGGTGATACCGCCGTTTCGCGGATCGATTCCATTTCCGGACAGATGGCCGCGGTGGCGCGGGAGCAAGGGCCGATAACCCTTTTCGCGCGGAGCGTGGGGGTATTTCCCGGCGCCCGGCGAGCCCGGGTCTTGTGGACCGGCATCGGAGGCGCCATTGACCGGCTCGGTATACTGAAGGTTGATCTGGAAGACGGTCTTGCGACCGTCGGTTGCGTCCGCGATGACAAGCGTTTTGCCGGCCACCTTACGCTGGCGCGGTTCAAGGGGGCGGCAGACCCGGACCGGGTGGTGTCGATGATGGAACAGTTCGGCGGGTTTGCATCCGAGCCGTTCACGGCCGACGCGATCCACCTGTTCGAAAGCCGGCTCTCTCCGGGAGGGGCTGTTTATACAAAACTGGCGTCCTGCCGACTGGGCGGGGGGCCGGAAACTTGACGTAATGAGATGATTGGCGCCGGGGTGAAGCCGCGCGATTTTTATGATCAGTTTTTTTGGTGGAAATCAGTCCCGTAGTTACGGGCATAAAGGGCCGTTTCGGGAAACCCAGACGATTCTCAGGAGGAGCAGATGAGCAAGTCCGCGGACAAGGAAAAAGCCGTTCAGGCGGCGATCGTCCAGATAGAACGGCAATTCGGCAAGGGAGCGATCATGAAGCTGGGGAGCAGCGTGGCCCTCGATGTGCCCGCCATCCCCACCGGTTCCCTTGCCCTGGATCAGGCGCTGGGTGTCGGGGGGATTCCCCGGGGTCGTATTACGGAAATCTACGGTCCGGAGGCCTCCGGAAAAACCACTCTTGCGCTGCATGCCGTTGCTGAAGCCCAGAAACAGGGAGGCATCGCGGCCTTTATCGACGCCGAACACGCCCTGGATACGGCATACGCGCGGCGACTCGGGGTCAATGTGGACGAGCTGCTGGTTTCCCAGCCGGACACCGGGGAACAGGCCCTTGAAATCGTTGATATGCTGGTCCGGAGTGGCGCCGTCGACGTTCTGGTCATCGATTCGGTGGCCGCCCTCGTTCCCCGCGCGGAAATCGAGGGGGAAATGGGCGATTCCCATATGGGGCTGCAGGCCCGGCTCATGTCCCAGGCGTTGCGCAAATTGACCGCCACCATCAGCAAAACCATGACATCGGTGATCTTCATCAATCAGATCCGGATGAAAATCGGGGTAGTTTTCGGCAACCCGGAAACCACCACCGGCGGCAATGCCCTGAAATTTTACGCCACCGTTCGGCTCGAAGTACGCCGGACCGGGGCAATCAAGGAAGGTCAGGATATCACCGGGAGCCGGACCAAGGCCAAGGTGGTCAAAAACAAAGTCGCCCCGCCGTTCAAGGAAGCCGAATTCGACATTATGTACGGGGAAGGGATTTCAGCCACCGGGGACCTGCTTGACATGGGAGTCCAGTTCGGCGTGATCGATAAAAGCGGGTCCTGGTATTCCTATGAAGGGGAACGGATGGGGCAGGGGCGTGAGAACGTGAAGAAATTTTTTGATGAACATCCGGACAACTATAAATTGCTGCGGGAACGGGTGAAAGTGGCCATGGGAATAACCCCCCCGGCCAAAACAGCGGAAATCGCCGGGGTGGAAACCGCAGCCGTTCAATAACCGACCGTCGAAGTGGGGTATCATGACAGGAAGCGAGATTCGAAAAAAGTTTTTTAATTTTTTCAAGACACACGGCCATCAGATCGTCAGAAGTTCAGGGTTGGTTCCCCACGATGATCCGACACTGTTGTTCACCAATGCCGGGATGGTCCAGTTCAAGCGGGTGTTTCTCGGCGAGGAAAGACGCGACTACATCCGCGCCGCTACCTCCCAGAAATGCCTTCGGGCCGGCGGCAAGCACAACGACCTGGAAAATGTCGGGTATACGGCCCGGCACCATACGTTTTTCGAGATGCTCGGGAATTTCTCGTTCGGCGATTATTTCAAGGAACAGGCGATCCGGTTCGCATGGGAATTTCTGGTCGGCGAGCTCGGACTTCCGGCAGAACGGTTGTGGATATCCGTTTATCTCGATGACGACGAGGCTTTCAATATATGGGCGAAACAGATCGGGGTTCCAGAGGACCGGATCGTCCGCCTCGGTGAAAAGGATAACTTCTGGTCGATGGGGGAAACCGGCCCCTGCGGCCCCTGTTCCGAGATCATGATCGACCGGGGCTCAGAGGCCGGCTGCGGTAAACCCGACTGTGCGGTCGGGTGTGAATGCGACCGTTACCTGGAAATCTGGAACCTCGTGTTCATGCAGTACAACCGGGATGCCGACGGCAATATGACCCCGCTCCCCAAGCCGAGTATCGACACGGGAATGGGACTTGAGCGGATTGCCGCTGTTCTCCAGGGGGTGCCGACCAATTACGATTCGGACCTGTTCATCCCGATTATCCGGACGATTGAGACGCTTTCCGGCCATCACATGGGCGCGGGCGGCGCCGCCGACGTGGCCATGAAAGTGATCGCCGACCATAGCCGGGCGGCCGCGTTCCTGATCGGCGACGGGGTACTGCCATCCAACGAGGGACGCGGGTACGTGCTCCGCCGGATCATGCGCCGGGCGATTCGTTACGGCCGAAACATCTCGTTGACCGGACCGTTTCTTCAGCGGACCGTGGAAGCCGTGTTTGAAATCATGAAGGATGCGTATCCGGAGCTTACCGAACAACGCGCGTTTATTACCAACGTGGTGAGAAACGAGGAGATCCGGTTCGGGGAGACCTTGGATAACGGGCTCAAGCTGCTCAATGAAACCATTGCCGGAATGAAAGCGGAAAACGCGGATACGGTTCCCGGTGATGTTATCTTCAAACTCTACGACACGTTCGGTTTCCCGGTCGACATCGTGCGCGACGTGGTCCGGGACCGGGATTTGAAGCTTGACATGGACGGATTCAACCGGGCCATGAATCAGCAGCGGGAGCAGTCCCGATCGGTTGCGGCGTTTTCGTCCATCAGCGATGCTTACAAAGATTTTTCCGCATTGACGGACCGGCGGCCGGAATTTGTCGGCTATGATCGCCTGGAATGCGATACTGAACTTGTCTTTCTGGTGGTTGACGGGAATGCGGTCGACTTGGCGAAAGCCGGTCAAGCGATTGAGGTTGTTGCGTCAAAAACTCCTTTTTACGCTGCTTCCGGCGGTCAGGTCGGCGATTCCGGTGTTATCACCGGAGACGGTTTCGCTGTCGCAGTAACGGACACCATCAAGGATCCAACCGGGCTGATCATCCACAAAGGAGAGGTAAGCTCGGGGACCGTTTACCGGGGGGCGACCGCCCGACTGGCGGTTGATGCCTCAAAACGCCGGGACACTGGCCTTAATCATACGGCGACCCACATCCTGCACGGAGCGCTCCGGGAAGTTCTCGGCGACCATGTCCGGCAGGCCGGTTCCTATGTGGCGCCGGACCGGCTCCGATTCGATTTTACGCATTTCTCGCAAGTCACCCCGGAGGAACTCGATCGGATCGAAACACTGGTCAATGACCGGATTCGGCAAAACGTCCCTGTCGACACCCTGGAGATGGATGTCGAAGCGGCATTTAAAAGCGGCGCCATGGCGTTGTTCGAGGAAAAATACGGGGACCGGGTCCGGGTGGTCTCCCTATCGCCGTTCAGCAGGGAGTTGTGCGGCGGGACCCATACGGACAGGACCGGGAATATCGGGATTTTTAAAATCCTTTCCGAAACCAGTGTGGCGTCCGGAGTGCGCCGGATTGAGGCGTTAACCGGCCCTGCCGCGTTTTCCCATGTCCAGAAATCCGACCGGTTGCTCAATGAAACGGCCCGGCTGTTGCGGGATCGGCCGGAGGCAGTTTTTCAGCGCGTGGAGACGCTCCTTTCCAGTCTGAAAAGCCAGGAAAAAACGGTTGAGCAGTTGAAATTGAAACTGGCATCCCAGACCGCGGGGCAGGTGGTCGACGAAATCCGGAATGTCGACGGGATTAAGGTGCTGGCCCGGATGGTCCAAGCGGACAACCCCGGCGCCCTGCGAAACCTGGCCGACCGGTTCAAGGACAAAATCGAGTCGGGGATCGTGGTCCTTGGGGCTCCCAGCGGGGATAAAGCCATGATCGTGGTGGCGTTGACCAGCGATTTGGTCGGGCGGTTCAATGCGGGTGCTCTCATCCGGCCGATTGCGGCGGAAGTGGGGGGCGCAGGCGGCGGCCGACCGGATATGGCCCAGGCGGGCGGTTCACAGCTTGAAAATCTGGAAAAGGCCATAGCAAAGGCTTACGAGGTGGTCAAAGTGGCGGCCGGATAAGCTCACGAAACTGTCTTTTCCGTCAGTATCCGCGTCAGGCTCAAAATATTTATTTCTCGGAATACCGAATGTAGGCCAGCGGTTAAAATTCGCCTTCCTTGATGGCTTGCAAAAAGTCCAACTTCTGCGTTGCGCTTCATCCCTCGTCACTGCGGCGTACGACAAGTACGCCTCATTCCTCGGGATTCTCGCGCCTTGAATTTGAAGCTTTTTACTTTGCCATCAAAAACCGACTTTTTACGAGTTCATCTTCCTTGATCTTGACGAAAAATCCTGGTTTCCGGTCGCGGGCGAATTGCCCTTACAAAAAGAAAAAGGCCCCGATGGGGGCCTTTTTTCGTTCCGTGATCGAAAAAATCAGAAAATATTCAAGATCTTCAAAAGCCGCAGCAGCTTGAATGCCGGCATGTATTCCCGGTGACAGCAATAAACCCGGTGCTCCTCCCCGTTGAACCGGGACTTGGCGAATCGGAGCCCCTTGAAGTTGTACATGGCGTTGGCATACTCGTAGAGTATCCATTGAGATTTTTTGAGAAGGCCAGATTCGTTCGGTTCATTTTCCACATCCATGGCCAGGGGAGAGAGTCCCAGGTTGATCCATTCGTATCCTTCGGATTTGAATGCTTCGATGGCATAA
>Ga0209347_1002088_pt1 | contig 27975 bp, 18 predicted proteins | sample AutmiccommuBRH23_FD_187382 | JGI IMG/M metagenome (GOLD analysis project Ga0209347, IMG submission 187382) | Deep subsurface microbial communities from Mt. Terri, Switzerland - Autotrophic microbial communities BRH/23 (SPAdes) (version 2) | ecosystem: Environmental > Aquatic > Deep subsurface >...
CCCCGCCACTGGCGGAGAACGAGCGCTTCGAGGTGTGCCATGCATCGCGGAATCGCGTCCCGAAGCAACGGGTTCAGCCTGATGGAGTTGGCCCTCGTCATCGCCATCATGGCGGTCTTCGCCGCGATCGCGGCGCCGCGATACGGTCGCGCCAGCGGGCGATACCGGCTCGACCTGGCGGCCCGGCGCGTGGCGGCCGATCTGCGGCTGGCCCAATCCAGCGCCAAGACCGCATCCGCCTCGCGCACCGTCGTCTTCACCGCCGAGACCCATCAGTACCACTTGTCGGACATTCCCGCCCCCGACGGCGCGGCAGGCGGCTACACGGTTTCGCTGTCGGCCGAACCCTACGGGGCGAACCTCGCCGGAGTTGACTTCAACGATACCGCCCAGGTGATCTTCAGCGGCTGGGGGCTGCCGAACCACGGGGGCACGATCACGCTGGCCGTGGGCTCGCAGCAGAAGACGGTTTCCGTGGACGGGGACACAGGACAGATCAGCACACCATGACCACGTGGAACAAGCCAACCCGGACGCGGCCGCGCAGCGGCGGTTTCACACTGCTGGAGCTGGTCGTCAGCGCCGGCGTAATGTCCGTAATCATGCTGGGGCTCGCCTCGACCATGCTGATCGCCGGGCGGGCCCTGCCGCAGGCCGAGAGCGCGGCGGCCGCCACAACGGCCGCGGCGGACGCCGCCGGGCAGATGATCGCGGAACTGCGGTACGCCACCGCCGTCAACGAGCGGTCCGCCACCATGATTGAATTCACGGTCTCCGACCGCAACGGCAACCAACTCCCCGAGGTCATCCGATACGAATGGTCTGGATCCGCGGGCGCGCCTCTGACGCGGCGCTATAACGGCGGGACGGCGGTCGATGTGCTCTCGGACGTTCGCGAGTTCTGCCTGTCCTACGACACCGAGACCATCAGCGAGGAGCTCCCGCAAACCAACGAAAGCAGCGAGACTCTCCTCATCAGCTACACATCGTCGATGGACTACTGCGATTACTCAATCAAACAGGGCCAATGGTATGGCGAGTACTTCCGTCCCGCGCTGCCGGCCGATGCGATCAGTTGGAAAGTCACGCGAGTCAAGTTCTATGCCAAGCAGGCCGGCGGCATCGGCGGGCTGACCAAGGTGCAGTTGCAGACCCCCACTACCGGACATCTGCCAAGCGGCATCGTGCTGGCGGAAAGGAACTTCTACGAGTCCATCCTGCCGTTGCTCTATCTGCAATACGAACTGTCTTTTGAGGAGGTGTCGGGGCTTTCCCCGCAGCAAGGGCTCTGCCTGGTCTTCCGATGGGCGTCGGACGCCGAGGCGTGCAAGCTGCTGGGGCAGAACAAGAACGTCACGGCGACGAACCTCTCCCTGGCCAGGAGCACCAACCAGGGCATCACGTGGTTGCAGCTCTCCGGACAATCGCTGCTGTTCTCGGTCTATGGCACGGTGACCACGGCCGGTGCCCCGCAGATCCAAGACACCCACTATGTCGATGCAGTCCACATTCAGTTGAGAGCAGGCAATGACAGCCAATCCATCGTGCAGACGGCGGCCAGAGTCCTCAACCGGCCGGAGGTGAGCCAATGAGCCCTGCTCGCACGGATCTCGGATTCCACACGAAACGACGCACAAGACGCCGCCTATCGGACTCTGTGCGTCCGGCCTTCACAATCGTGGAAGCGACGCTCTCCACGATCGTCGTGGGGGTCATGCTCGTGGCGGCGCTGACCACCGTGGGCGTGTCGAGGACCACTCAGCACAGAGTGGCACTGATTGGCCGCGGACAATTGCTGGCCGAGGCCCTCCTGGCGGAGATCCTCCAGCAGAGCTACCAGGAGCCCGGAGAGACGGCGACGTTCGGCCGGGAGACAGGCGAGCTGGCGACGATTCGGTCGGCGTATGACGACGTCGACGACTACACTGGCTGGTCGGCCGGTCCGCCGGTCGCCAAGGATGGAACCGCCCTGGCGAACTCGACGGGTTGGAAACGAACCGTGGCGGTCGAACGCATCGACCCGCTCGACCCGACCACGGTGAGCGCGACGGAGACGGGAGCCAAGCGGATCACCGTGACGGCGCTCTACAATGACGTGCCGCAGGCGACTTTGGCGGCCGTCGTGGTCAACGCCGGTTCATCGGGCGATTCCGGTACGGACGAGGACGGCGAATCAGCGACCGCCGCCCTCCCGGCAGCGACAAAGGACGGTCCTGTGCTTCCTGCATCCGCGCAGACCAAGTAACCTGATCAGCAGATACGAGTGGAGGCAACGAAAGCAGTCATGCCCCTGAGCCAACAAACCCTCAAACGACATCACGGGAGCATCTACCTGCACGTGCTGGCGTCGTCCCTGCTGACCACGATCCTCGGCCTGGGCGCGCTGCTGGCGGTGCGTATCCAGGTGCAGTCGGCCCGGCTCCACCGCGACGGCGCGGAGGCACGAGCCTGTGCGGCGTCGGCCATCGAAGTGGGCCTGCTCTGCATCAAGCAGGATTCGAGCTGGAGGACCACCTGGCCCAACGGCGCCTGGCTGGAGAACAAGCCACTGGGCGAAGGCCGCTTCTCGCTGGAGGGAGTCGATCCGGTGGACGGCGCGTTGAGCGACTCCCCGTACGAGCCCGTCGTGCTGACGGGCACGGGGACCCGAGGCGCCGCACGCCACAAGGCGCAGGTCACGCTCGTGCCCGTGATCAGGCCCTTGGAAGCTCTGAGCACGTGCCTCCACGGATCGGACCTGATTCGCATCAACAACACCAGGCGACTCACCGTGGTCGGGGCCCCCCTCTCCGCCAACGGGCAATTGACCAACAACGGCACGCTCGACGGAAGCGCCGAGGTCGATACCGCCAATCCCGTCGGCGCGATCACCGGCACGCTGACCGCGCCGGCCCCCGCCAAGCCGATGCCCGTCGCCACGTTGATCACCGACTACGCAAGCAGAGCGACAAGCATCCCCTATACAGGCGACATTGACAAGGCCGTGCTCGCCCCCGGCTGCAATCCCTGGGGCCCCACCGATCCCAATGGACTGTACGTCCTCGACACCGGCGGAAACGCCCTGACCATTCGGAACACCCGAATCCATGGCACCCTCATTATCAGGGCTCCCAACAAGACCGTCACCCTCGAAGGCGCGATGCACTGCCAGAACCACCAATCCTACTTCCCCGTCCTGCTCGTCGAGGGCAATCTCGTCATCAAGTGCAACAGCGCCGACGCGGTGCTCTCGGAAGCGGTCAACGCCACGAACTACAATCCAATCGGCGCTCCGTACGGGGGTGCGTACGACACCGACGCCAGCGACACCTATCCCAATGAAATCCGCGGCCTCATCCATGCCAAGGGGACGCTCACCCTGCAACAGACCGCCCGGATCGTCGGCACAATCGTCTGCGAGGGCGCGATCACCTGCGATGGAACCAACACCATCGTTCACGATCCCGGCCTGTCTGCTTGCCCCCCGAACGGCTACAGGTACGTCGATGGCATGGCGATCTCGCCGGGAAGCTGGAAGCAAGTGGTCGATTGAGCCGGGCGGTCCAAATGCCGCACCCCGGGTGGCGTCTGCCGGCCCAGGTTGTGCGGGCACGGGCCGGACTCGGGTCCCCGGCAGGTCCTCGCCGGGATTCCCTTCGCCACCCGGGGTACACCTCGACGAGTCCCATCGGACTCTCTGCGGGCGCCGCCCCTGGTGAGGGCGTCATTTTTTGTGGCAGCGATTGTCGATCACACGGATCGTAGCCATGCCTTCGAAGGGCGTGCCGTCGACAAGTTGGCCGCTGACCACGAGGGTCGTCTCGGGGGCTTGCACGATTTCCTGCACCGCGGCCCGATCGAACCGCACCATGCGTTCGAGGACGCCATCCCCATCATGGTCCACGATATTGCCTTGGCCGGCCCCCGTCCGGGCCCACCCGCGGCCCCACCGGCCCTTGCTGATGTAGGCCGCGATATCCTCCAGCCTCACGGTCGCCCCGTCGATCTCGGCGGCATCGTAGCCCTCGGGCAGCTCGATATAGCAGGTGATCCACTTTCCACGACTGCGGAGATTCAGTGTGTCCGAGTCCAGATCGATGACGGCCCCGAGGGTCCTGGGCCCTTCGAGAAGCTGCACGTTGTCCCACAGGGTCCAGCACGATTCACTGAACGGGCCACTCTCGATTGCCACGATTCGAAACTCGATCCAGTGCCAGTCCGCCAGGCCGGACACGTCCACCTGCTGATCCACGTACTCCCCCTCGAGGGTCTCGCTCCACAAGGGCACGCCATCGACGAGGAACAACGCCATGAAATGCGAGTACGGATTGCCGGTCAGCAACACATCGAACGTAATGAGGCCCACATCCGTCAGGTTCGCCGGCTGGCGGAAACTCTGGTACTGGCCCGTCAGGAAGGATTTACCGCTCAGACTGTACAGGCACACCGACAGGTCGCCATCCGTGCTCCAGATGTCTGTGCAGTACGAGTAGAACGACGACTGATCGAACGGCATCGGATCAACCGGCATCCAGCCCCACGGCATCGGACGAGGGTCCGGCATACCGTTGTATATCTCTTCGAAGCTGGGATTCCAGATTTGGGCGGCACATACCCCCGACCCCAGCAGGACAATCAGAACGGCCGAAAGCCCGACCATGCCGCAACGCCCTTTCACCTTACTGCTGTTCGTGTCCACGTGAACCATCGCTACACTCCCCGAGATTATTATCCTTCTGAACCGCACAACACACGCAGGCTCCAGCCAAGTTGACGACTGGAAGAGCAGACCTCCACCCCCTTAAGACGGCGAATCGCCGGATGTCTCAGGCAAACCATGCAGTGAGATGAATTTCGATGACGTCTTCGGCGGAATCGGACCCAACTTCTAAGGACTTACCCAGCTAAAGTATATCCCGGATCGTCCCTCTGCCAAATGGCGAAGCAAAAGAATCCGCGAGGGCCGTATCAGAGCACGCCCTGGAGCGTCACCTTCAGTTCGACCTTGCGTTCGTCACGCAGGACCGTCAGCGACAGTGCGTCGCCCACCTCGTGGTTGTCGAGGATTCTGAAGAGATCGTTCGTGTTGCGAACGGGTTTGTCTTCGGCCGCGATGATCAGGTCGCCGAGGATGATCCTGCCGCGGGCGTCGCGGCCGGTCGGGCGCAGGCCCGCTTTGTCCGCGGCGCTGGCGGGCGTGACGCTGAGGATCAGCACGCCCTCCAGCCCCATGCGGCTGACCACGGAGTCCTCTGCGATCTGGATGCCCAGGCCGGGCTTCTGAATCTCCTGGCCGCTGATGATCTGCGGGACGATCCGGTTGACCACGTCCACGGGCACGGCGAACCCGATGCCCGCGTAGGCCCCGGAGGGGCTGACGATCGCGGTGTTGATTCCGATAACACGGCCGGCGCTGTCGAGCAGCGGGCCGCCGGAATTGCCGGGATTGATGGCGGCGTCGGTCTGGATCACGCCCTGGATGGGCCGGCGGGTGGCCGAGACGATCTCGCGGCCCAGGCCGCTGATGACGCCGGTGGTGAGGGTCTGGTCGAAGCCGAAGGGATTGCCGATGGCGAACACCTTCTGGCCCACCTGGAGATCCTGCGACGTGCCGATGGCAATCGGCGGCAGCAGGTTCTTCGGCGCGTCGATCTTCAGCACGGCGATGTCCTTGTCCGGCTCGGCGCCGACGAACTGCGCCGGCCATATGGATTGATCGGCCAGGGTCACTCTCGCCCCTTGCGCGTCGGCGATGACGTGGTAGTTCGTTACGACGTAGCCGTTTTCATCCCAGATGAATCCCGAGCCCGCGCCCTGCGGCACCTCCAGCGCGCGGAACCGGAAAAGATCCTGCTGCACCGCGATGCTGGTGATGTACACCACCGAGGGCGAAACGGCCTTGAACAGGTCGATCATGCTCTCCTCGTCGACGGCCAGATCGCCGCGGGCGGTTACGGCCCGGGGCTGCGCGCCCTGGTAGTGTACGGCGCCGAACCAGAACCTCGCCTCCCGATAGAGGAGCAGGCCAACGAGAACCAGCAGCAGGATCGTCAGCCACAGTTGCGGCTGCACCCGGCCGGCACGATGCAGATCTCTGCGATCATATTCCATGACAACGCACTCCGTATATTCGTCCCTCGCGGCCGGCCCGCGGAGACGTCGCCACCAAAGGCCGGCCCCGCACGATGATAGGACGACCGAGGCAGATTGTCAAAGACTCTGTTCCCTGAGGACGAGGCGGCGTGCATAACCGTAGTTGCAGGCGTGTCGCGGGTCGGTGTCATTCTGAGGGAGCGTTTATCGCGTGGCGGGTACCGATGGGGAGCTTGTCCATGGATGTCAGGAGAGGTGGACCCGCAACGCTGGCGAGCGACCGAAGCGAAGGAGTTGGTTCGCCAGGGGCGTGAGCCGGTTCTGAAGAAGACCCGCTCGTGGGAGCGAGGAAACCCTGTCCGGTCTGATGGAGGCACCGGAAATCGGCGATTTCACGCTTAGAGGGTGTGTGAGAAGCTGGGATATGGGTCGGAAAATTGCCGGGTGGCACGCCCAGTGCAGTCGGGTTTGTCCCGCGGTGTTGAGGTCAACCGATCCGCAAGGCGCAGCCGGAGTGGCCGGAAGGTCCAACTCAGGGGCCCGGCCCCTGAAACCCCGAGATTTATCGCTTTGGGCCAGTAACATGCCATAGAGGGCAAGCCCTGACCCGGATGTCAGCCGGCTTGCCCGGGCGTACGGCCATTCCCGGCTTTTCTGTGCCTCCGCCCGCAAGGCGAGGCTCCGCTTGTAGTACGGGCGACGCATGCGTCGCCCCTACCCAAAGCGCAAAATCTCGGGGGTCTGGGGGCAGGCCCCCAGCGGGGGCTCAGGACCTCCGCATGAGAGAACATCATCGCCGCGCGATCCTGCGGACGGGCCGATCTCAAGAACCTGGGACGAACACAACGAGTCTGTCCGTGCCAGTCGGCGAAGGCAGTGCTTCTCACACACCCTCTCAGACAAACTCCGTCGTTCCCGGCATGGCCAGAGGCTTGATGGGCAAGGCCATGTCCCAGGTCAGGCTGTCGGGGACGAGCTTTTCCTGGGAGTTCATCGCCTGGTCCCAGGTGATCTCTTTTCCGCTGTAGGCGGCCATGCGACCCATGAGGGCCATGAGCGTGCTGTGAGCCATCCAGAGGCCGTCGTTGATGGGTTGGCCCTTGCGGATGGAGGCGAACAGTTCGTTGTGCTCGACCTGGTACATGTCGGCCTTGGGACCGCTGTACTTCCAGGACTGCTTGCCCGTGATGACGCCGTCGCTCCAGCCCTTGATCGTGCCGACGCCGTCGGAGCCCATGAGGTAGTCCGAGTTGTCGCTGTAGCAGCCGCTGATCTGACGCTGGGCCATGAACGCGCGAACGCCGTCCGGGAACTCGTAGAAGACGTCGATGTGGTCGAAGATGTTGCCTTCGTGGTTGGGAAACTGCCGGCCGCCGGTGGCCACCGCCTTGAGAGGCAGGACGCCATTCATCGCCCAGGCGATCTTGTCCACGCTATGGCAGGCCTGCTCCACCAGCCCGTCGCCGGAGAGCCAGGCGAAGTTGTACCAGTTGCGGAGTTGCCACTCCACGTCGCTCATGCCCGCGGGACGACTGCTCGCCGGCGGCATGGGCTTCACCGGTCCGGTCAGGTAGGTGGCGTAGACGGCGCGGATCGAGCCAATCGCGCCCTGATGGACCTGCTCATAGAAGGCACGGCGCGCCGGGTGATACCGCCAGCAGAAGCCGGCCACCAGGGCCAGGTTCTTCTCCTTGGCCTTGGCCGCCGATTCGAGCACGCTGCGTACGCCCGGGGCGTCGGTGGCCATGGGCTTTTCGCAGAAGACATGCTTGCCCGCCGCGACGGCAGCCCGCAGATGCTCCGGCCGGAATCCCGGAGGCGCCGCCAGGAGAACCACGTCCACGCCGCTATCGATCACCTTCTGGAAATTGTCCAGGCCCGCGAAGCACGCCTCGTCGGGCACTTGGACGCGGGACCCGAAGTTCTCGTCGCTCGCCAGGCTCTTGCGGCTGCCCTTGACCCGATCCATGAAGGCATCGCCCATGGCGGTCAGGACCACGTTCGGGTCGGCGGTCAGGGCCTGTGCGGCGGCGCCGGAGCCGCGTCCCCCGCAGCCGATGAGGCCCACTTTGAGAGTCGCGTTCGATGAGCCGGCGGAGGCCCTCCCGGTCATGATCAGGGGACTGGCGAAAGCACTGCCGATCGCGGCGACACTGGAAGCCTTGAGGAATTGCCGACGGGACGAACCCACGCTTGAAGAGGATCGTGTATTTTCCATACGAATGCTTATACCCCCGGGCCCAATACAGATCAAGAGGGAAAAATAGCCGAGGCCTCGATTTTTGGCCCGGGGATTGGGGGCGGAGACCCCGATCACGTCGAGGGCAGGCTCTGTGCAGGGGTGACAAGAGAGCAATCTGCTCTTGCCTATCTTATCGGACGCTCTAATGAGTTTTGACGGACAAGTTCGGTAATGGCTGGGTGCCATGCTTACGCCTCGTATGCATGCCTGGCCCATCAAGTCGAACATGTCTACGAGGCGTAGACACGGCACCCGGCAATAGGTGGTTTCGCATTACCGGTTTTGTTCGTCAAAACTCATGAAAAAAGACTCCAGGCGTGCATGCAACACGTCTGGAGTCTCGTCGCATCAAAGCGAACAGGTGAAAGGACTGTTTGCCTTTCGGGGTCAATTGAGTGATTTTCGCCACAGGTCGTTGGTAGCGGCCTGTCTATGCGACCGGCCGGCGCCGACGGGCTCGGGCCGTTCCGCATGAGCCGGGTTCTCGTGGGACGTGTGTTCGTCCCCGGCGAAGCCCCGCGGTTTGGATTTCGCCTGCGGCGGCCTCCGGGACTCAGGCTCGGCATCCCCGTGCAGCTCATCGGCGTCCTGCCCGCGCTTCCCCTTGCGGGCATGGAAGGATTTCGTTCCGCCGACGATGGTCACCAACTGGGCGACCACTTCTTTCATGCTCTCGGCCTGGACGCTCAACTCCTCCGAAGCGCTGGCCGATTCCTCCGCGTTGGCGGCATTCTGCTGCGTGACCTTGTCCATCTGGGTCATCGCGGTGTTGACCTGATCGATGCCCTGCGACTGCTCCTGGTTGGCCGCGGCGATCTCGCTGACCAGGTCCGTCGTCTTACTGACGCTTTGGACGATCTCCTCGAGGACCTTGCTGACTTCGTTGGCGATATCGACGCCGTTCTTGGCGTTCTTGACCGATTCCTCGATCATGGCGGCGGTGTTCTTGGCCGCCTCGGCCGACCGCATGGCGAGGTTCCGCACTTCCTCGGCAACCACCGCGAACCCCTTGCCGGCCTCGCCCGCACGGGCAGCTTCGACCGCGGCGTTGAGCGCCAGGAGATTCGTCTGGAAGGCGATCTCGTCGATGACCTTGATGATCTTGGCGGTCTCGTCGGAACTTTTCTGGATCTCGTGAATGGCCGCGTTCATCCGGCTCATCGACTCGGCGCCCGTGCCGGCGGCCCTGCGGGCCTCGGTGGCCAAAGCGTTGGCCTGCCGGGCGCTGTCGGCGTTCTGCTTGGTCATGCTCGACATCTCTTCCAGGCTCGAGCTGGTTTCCTCCAGCCCCGCCGCCTGCTCCGTGGCGCCCTCGGCCAGGGATTGTGCGGCCGCGAGAACCTGGCTCGACTTCTGATTGACCTGGTGGCTGACCTCGGCGAGGTTTGCGGCGGCGTTGTGGATGGGCCGCACGACGACCCGCTTGGAGACCTGGGCGATGAACAGACCGATCGCAACGCTGAAACCGGCCACGAGAATCACCGCCGCACACTTGATCCTCGACATGGCCTGGACATAGGCCCCTCGGGCGTCGGCGATGGCCTGAGTCGAACGTTCACGCTGGGTGGCAGCGCTCTGGCGCATCCGGTCCTTGGTCAGCTCGACATGGAGCAGACCATAGAAATCCCCGACGCGACAGTTCGGGTTCAGCCGAACCATGTCGGCGTCGGCATGAAGCGGCTGGTAAAAGTGGAGGGTGCCCTCGACGTCGGTATTGCCCCGCACGATCAGCGTACGGCTGGTCCGAGCCTCATTCAGGACGTCCGCGGGGACCTGGCGCTGCTCGGTGTTCGGATTGGACGAGAGCTCCAGGCGCCCGTCGGGTGCGTAGAAGGAGAACTCGTGAAGCTGCTCGAGGTCTTTCTGTTTCTCGGCCAGGTGCAGGAACTTGGCGGACTCTCCCGGCTGGAGGGAGCCGCCCGCGGCGATGTAGATCTCGCGGAGCAGATCTCGGGCCGACTGCTCGCTCATCTTCATGAGATCGTCAGCCGTCTGCTTTTCGACCTCGCCCATGGACGTTTGAAACCGGTCCAGAACAGCCGAGAAACTGCTGCGGGTCAGCCACAGGTTCGTCGCCTGCAGGATCACGCCGAACAGAATGAAAGGAACGAGCGTGAGGAACACGATCTTCTTGGACAGACTGAGTCTGGACAGTTTCATGGCCGTCCTCCTTTGCGGTCTTGCTCGGTGTAGGCCACGGCGTGCTGATGCTCTCCTTTACGATAGAATGGGAAGTCCTTGCGTTTCCCGAAATGGGGTGAACTACATCCAATGCAGGGTGCGGAAGCACGAATGCACCAGTTCACTCCGGTATTCCATTGTCGATGCGGACACTCCGTGTAGCTGATCGGGCCCAGGCAGCCCAACTCGAACAGGCATCCGTGCTGGTCACCCAGGTACTTCGCGAAGATCTTGCGCTCGTAGTAATGGTATCGCGGGCACTCGTCGTGGGTGGAGTGTCCGTAGAATGTGGTGGGAGTCAGCAGTTCGGGATCGACTTGGGGGTATCCCTTGGCCGCGACATAGGCGAGCGTCCCGATAAGGCATTTCGGATGCGTCGGGCAACTGGGGCAGTTGATGAGCCGGCCTTGGATGGGCAGTTGATGCCTGGTCATGAGCTGCGAGACACTGCCCGCTCCGGTCTGATTGCCTTCCGCGGCCGGCAGACCGCCGAACGCAGCACAAGTGCCCACGGCGACAACCGCCTTGGCGCGGGGGATGAGCCTCACGAGCAGGCTCTCGACCGTGGAGTCGCCGATCACGCAGGCCTCGGGCATATCCAGGGGGATGGAGCCTTCGATGACGAGGATATACTCGCCCTGCTCCCGTGCCTTGTCCAGCGCGTCCATGAAGGTCTGGCCCTGGGCCGCGCCGATCGTCTGGTGGGCCACCAGGGAGATGAATCGGGTCAGCAGATCCACCGGGTCCGGGTCCACGCTGTTGAGCAGCGAGACGGAATCGCCCGTGCACGATTGGGCCTGGATCCAGACGATTCTCGTGGTTGTCAGCAGTTTCTGCGCCCCGTCGGCGAAAACCTTGGCCGTTCGGGCCGGCAGCGATGCGCCGACGGCCAGCAACCCGCCGAGCTTCATCAATTCTCTTCGAGTGAATCTGACATCTTGCGTCATCGTAGATCCTTTCACAACTCGGAGTTCAGGCGATGTCAGTGGATCGCACAGGCCATGCACGGATCGAACGACCGGACGACCCTTCCCGCTTCGATCGGCTGGGCGGGATTCTCGATCGGGGTCCCCTCCAGCGCTTTCTCCACGGGCCCGGGCACTCCCCTGTCGTCTCGGGGCGAGCAATTCCAGGTCGTCGGGACCACGCACTGGTAGCGGCCGATCTTGTATTCATCAATGACCATCCAGTGTCCCAGCGCCCCTCGCGGCGCCTCGGTCAGTCCGAAACCCCGACCGGTCCGCGGCAACGAGAAGTCCTGGGCGGGCGCCCCGTCGACGACCAACTCATCGAGCCACTCGTCGCACCGCTTGGCGATCCATACCGCTTCGAGGGCCCTGGACAGGTGACGCCCCAGAACGGAATTCATCTTCTCTCGCGGGACGCCGAGCGATTCCAGGACTCTATCCACATCCCGGCGAACCCAGTCGCCACCCGGTGCGGCGTAGGCAACCAGCACTCTCGCCAGGGGGCCGACCTCCATGGGCTCTCCGCCATAGCGGGGGGCCTTGAGCCAACTGTACCCCTTCGCGGGGCTGGGAATCGTTTCGCCCTCGAACGGATGGCGGTCCGAGGCCGACGAGAACCGGGACTGGCCCACGAACTCGCGGATCCGCTGGGGATCCAACGAAGCCCATGTGCCGTTGATCACCGTTCCGGCCGGCAGGAACGTCCGTGTACTGAGCCCGACGCTGTCCTCCTCTCGGAAGACGCCATAGCTCAGGAAATTGTCATAGCTCTTGCCGATGTCCCAGTATCCGGGGAACGACTTGGCCGCCGTGGTCACATCGGGGATGTAGACATCCTCGATGAAATGGCTGATCTTGAGCAGGCGGGAGCGGAAGGCAAGAATCCTCTCGATCGTCGGCGCCTGGGTGACGCCCGTCGGCACCAGCGAGGTGGAATGGGGCAGCTTGGCGCCGAACACCGCGGCCATCTCATGGGCGATCGTCCGAAGTTCCAGGGCCTGGGCGTAACTGGCCAGCAGCGCCCAGTTGATCTCGTCGGACTTGGCGTACTGATCCACCTCATACCGCGGCAGGAACGGGGCTCCGGCAAAGGCGTCGCCGCTGGCGACCGCCCGCTCCACCCACGCCCTCAACTCACGGAGCGTACGGTTGTTTCCCGTATACTTGAGGATCGCTTTGACATCGACGAAATCCAGCGCGGCCAGATGATAGAAATGGAGAATATGGGATTGTAAATAATTGGATGCCTGGATCAGGTTCTGCAGGATCCGCCCATTGTGCGTGGGCTTGACGCCATACGCCATCTCCTGGGCCAGCACGGAGGCAATCCCATGCGAGATGGGGCAGACGCCGCAGATGCGCTGGGTAATCTGTTGCGCGTCGAGCGGATCGCGTCCCTGGAGGATCTTCTCGATGCCTCGATACATCTCTCCGATGCAGCGGGCGCTGGCGATGCGATGCTGCCCGTCCGGCGTCTGGGAGATCTCGGTGTGAACCGCGAGATGCCCTTCGATACGCGTCATAGGACTGATGACCATTGTCGATGCCATTCTTCCCAATCTCCTTTCTAATTGTCAGGCGCATCACTCAGGCCGAAATGACACCCGGCAAATACCCCCCCCACCCATCGTTGCGCCGACTGAGTGCGGCGGTCTGTCTTCCTTGGGACGAGCCGCCTCCACGCCATCCCGTGGAGGGATCGACACCCTGGCAATATCCCCTACATCGTAGGGCATTCTGATGGGTAGTATCGGATAGTAAAAGTATATTTATTAGCAAAAACCTTGGTCAACCCAGAAAACCGATAGGTGGAGCCCTCCTGTGGATTATCAAATGAAACCACTGCCAGGAAAAACACGAGGACACACCCTTGCCGCAGGGAATACAGAGACCCCTTTCTTTTCGGACCTACCCGCGAGAATCCCGGCCGGCTTTACAATCACGGAATCCCAAGGCGTCAGACACTTTCTTCCGGGGAGCTTCCCCATTCCGCGGCTTGCCCCCATGCCACGCCGCTCGACCAGACGCACCATCCCATCCCATCGCATCGTCATGTCGCAGGAGGGGGTGGAATTGAGGTTGTCACTGGCACGGGAGCAGGGTATAGTGACGATTATGAAAAAGCACATGACGTTCCTCATTGCCGTAGTGGCTCTTGTTGCCCCGCTTTGGGCGCAGCAACTCCAGCCGCTGCCCTCCGATCCGTACTTTTCTACCTATAAGCCCGTCAAGGCGCCGGCGGTGCAGGGGCCGCGGCTTGAGGCCGGCGACCGGCTGGCCATCTGCGGCGACTCGATCACCGAGCAGAAGATGTACTCGCGGATCATCGAGACCTATCTGACCGCGTGTACGCCGCAGTTGGGCGTCACGGTGCGCCAGTTCGGCTGGAGCGGCGAGCGGGCACCGGGCTTCCTGGCGCGGATGGAGAACGATGTGCTACGGTTCGAGCCGACGGTCGCGACGACCTGCTATGGGATGAACGATCACGGCTATCAGCCCTACCAGGAGCTGCTCGGCGCCACGTACCGCGAGGCATCGTGCGCCGTGGTTCGCAAGTTCAAGGGCCACGGCGTACGGGTGATCCAGGGCTCGGCGGGCACCGTGGGCAAGATGCCCGCATGGGTCAAGCAGGCCAAGGGCGACGTCGAGGACCTCAACCACAGTCTGCTGGAATTCCGCAATATCGGGCTGTCCCTGGCGTGCGAGGAGCAGGTGGCGTTCGCCGACGTGTTCTGCCCGATGCTGGTCGGCGGGTTCGAGGGCAAGAAGCGGTTCGGCGAGGACTTCATGATCGCGGGAAAAGACGGCGTACACCCGGGCTGGGCCGGGCACCTCGTCATGGCCTATGCCTTCCTCCGGGCGATGGGCCTGGATGGCGAGATCGGCACGATCACGCTCGACATGGCCGACGGCAAAGCGACCGCCTCCGAGGGCCACCGCATCGCGGCGACGCAGGCGGGTCAGATCGAGGTCGAGAGCCGACGGTATCCGTTCTGCGCCGCCGGGCCGGTGGACAATGACGGCAGCATCCGCTCGGGCATGACGCTGGTCCCCTTCAACAAGGAACTCAACCGCCTGACGCTCGTGGTTCGCAACGCTCCGGCCGGACGCCACGTCGTCACCTGGGGCGAGACATCGAAGAGCTACAGTGCCGAGGAACTCGCCGCCGGCGTGAACCTGGCGGCGGACTTCGAGACCAATCCGTTCAGCGAGGCGTTCAAACGGGTCGATGAGGCGGTGGCGAAGAAGCAAGCGTACGAGACCCGGCAGGTCAAGGACCTCTTCCATGGCCCGGAAGGACAGGCCGACATGGCGATGACCGCCGCCCTGACCGAGAAGGTCCGGGCCCCGCTGGCGGAGGCCGTGAGCAAAGCCTTCGTCCCAGTCCAGCACACGATCGCGATCAAGGCCGAAGCCGGACGCTGAAATCCATCAGTGGATTTTCTGCACCCAGACTTTATCGCCCTTTTCGAACTCGACGGTGTCCCCGCGGATCTTCCGGACACGGTAGCCCTGGACCCACTTGCCCTCATCCACGAGATCGTCGCCGATCAAGGCGCAGAACCGATTGTCGGGGGCGACAACGACGGCTTCAACGGTCGGGGTAGGATCTCCTGACAGTCTCCGTGCGGCTTCCGCCTCAGCGCGAGCTTCCCGCAGAGCGGCTATCGCCTTCTGCCTTTCCGCTTCCTCCTGTGCCTCCTGAGCTGCGGCCAAGTCCGGCACGTTTGCCCCCAGGAGTCCTCCCGGGGCCGACAAAAAGCCACCCAGCATCATCTGCTTGGAGTCTCGAATCTTGTTCTTGATCACCGTGGATCCCACCGCCAGCAGAACAGAGACGGACGCCACGAGCATGAGCGTAAACAAATATCGAATTTTGCTCTTCACCGCAGGTCCTCCAGATCGGTATACCACGTATCGACCAGATCCCGGCGGGTCTTGAGCATTCCGCTCTCCCAAGAGCGGTTTCGCTGCTGGATCCAGCGTTCGCCGAGCCGCAGGGACGCAGAGAAAGGGCGAACCTGATTCACTCCGATCCCCGCGTCTCTGCGTCCCTGCGTGAGAAGCGATTCTTGTCAGACTAACGGCGTTTTACCCGGTACCGAGACAGGGGCGACCGGGAGGGGGCCCATTTCGTAGGTTGGCGGGGTCAGGTCTTGTTTGGAGGCGTTCATGGCCCAGTCCCACTTGAGAGCCCTGCCCGTGTAGGCGCTCATTCGGCCGAGGATCGCCGTCATCGTGCTCTCGGCGACCTGTTTGCCCTCATTTAACGGGCGGCCGTCGCGGATGCTCTGGATCAGGTCCGCGTGCTCCTGCTCGTAGGGGTTGGGGGTCGGGCCGGAGTATTTGTAGGGTTTGGCGCCTTCGATGAGACCTTCGATTGCGACGCCTTTTGTGCCTACGATCCGCTCGGCGATGCGGTCGGTGCAGCCGTCGATCTGGCGGGCCATGCTCAGGATGCGGGCGCCGTTGGCGTACTCGAATTCGACCGCGAAGTGGTCGTAGATGTTGCCAAACTCGGGCTCGACGCGGACCTGCCGGCCGCCCATGCCCATCGCCGTCACGGGGTGGCCGCCCATCGCCCAGTTGATCACGTCGATGTTGTGGACGTGCTGCTCGACGATGTGGTCGCCCGAGAGCCAGGTGTAGTAGTACCAATTGCGGCACTGGGTCTCCATGTCCGACCAGCCGGGATGCCGCTCGTGGTAGAAGCCCCACTGGCGGACGAAGCAGCCCACCCAGTAGCACTGGCCGGCGACCAGTTCGCCGATGTCGCCGTTGTGGACCCGCTTCATGACTTCGACGTATTTCGGATCGTGACGCCGCTGCGTGCCGGCGACGATGGCCAAGCCCTTGGTCTTCGCCAATTCCGAGGATTGCAGGACCGAGCGAATCCCGGCCGGATCGACCGCGACGGGCTTCTCCATGAACACGTGCTTGCCCGCCTCGACCGCGGCCTTCAGGTGCATGGGCCGAAAATGCGGCGACGTCGCCAGGATCACCAAGTCCACGCCGCTATTGATGACCTTCTGGTACGCGTCGAATCCGGTGAAGCACCTCTCCGGCGTAACCTTGACCTTATCCGCGTGCTGCCAAGGCTGCGAGGAGGCCCAGTCCTTCTCGCCGTTTTTCTTGATCACGCTCAGGCAGGTATCGACGCGGTCCCGGAACAAATCGCCCAGCGCGACGATTTCGACGTTGGGCGAGGAATCGACGCAGTTCCGCACAGCCCCCATGCCGCGACTGCCGCAGCCGATCAGGCCCACGCGGATCTTGTCGGACCCAGCCGCATGGACCCGGCCGCCCATCATGCCCAGCGCAGCCAGTGACGCCGCTGAACCTTGGATGAATTGCCGCCGCGAAACTGATGCTCTCGTTTGACGTGCCATCGTAATCACCTCATCGAATGGGTTCATGTAGGGTGTGCGGCGCACACCATTTCAAGGCTCTCCAGTCTCCCTACGTTCGACGACGGTGTCAAGCGAATCCCGGTGTTTCAGTAGCATGGGCAGGATGCCCGTGCTGCGATGCCATTCCGGGCACACGACAAACGTCTTCAATCTCCGTCGCAGACTCGGTACAATGGCCGCATGAATACAGAACCCACTCACAAGCTCGTCATATCAGGTTCGCCCCGCCACAAGTCCACCATCAGATTCGCCCTTGTGCTTGCGCTCTTGATGACGGGCATTTGCGCTCAGGCCGCCGAAGGGCCGCGGCGCTGGCTTGCGCCTTCGACAGAGGAAATCCTGCGGCTCTGGCGCGAACCGCCGGCTGTGTGCAGCCAGTCGCCCTTTTGGTTCTGGAACGGGCCGCTGGACCCAAACACCATGCGAGAGCAAATCCGCATGATGGCGGATAAGGGCGTGCGCGCCGCGATGCCGCACCCGCGTTTCGGCATGGACCGGCGACTCTATCTCGAAGAGCCCTTCTGGAAGGCGATGGACGCCACGATCGACGAGGCCCGCAAGACCGGTTCGACCGTCTGGCTCTACGACGAGTACAACTGGCCCAGCGGCAGCGCCGGCGGCCGCGTCACGGAGGGGCACCCGGAGCACTATCCGCGAGGACTCGACTACGCGTTCGTCGAGTGCGAGGGGTCGCGGGATTTCACGATCAGCAGGCCCGAGGCTTCCGAGAAGGTGATGGAACGATTCGAGAAAGTCGTGGCGGCCTTCATCGGACCCGCCGATGGATCGATTCCGCGCCAGCCCTGGGGCCGGATCGATTCGAGCGGAGAGTCCGTCACCGGAGATGTCCCGCAGGGTCGGCACCGACTGCTGGTCTTTTTCCAGTGCCTGGGCCGCAACCCCAGTCCGCTCGACGACGGCAGCAACTCGTTCATCGACTACCTGAGGCCGGAGCCGACTCGTCGATTCATCGAACTGACGCACGAGCAATATGCGAAGCGATACGGGAACCTGTTCGGCAAGGAGATTCCCGCGATCTTCTATGACGAGCCCAGCACGATGGCGCCGGCGCCTTTTCCGTGGACGTTCGGCTTTGACGAAGTGTTCCGCGAGCGGCGTGGGTTCGACCTGCTGGAGAAGCTCCCCGCCCTGCTGGACGACGCCTTCCCCGGCGCCGGCCCGATCCGCGCCGCCTACTGGCAGACCGTTGCCGAACGGTATAACGAATGCTTCTTCGATCAGATTCAGCAGTGGTGCCGCGAGCACGGGCTGATGCTGACCGGCCACTGCTACGAGGAGAACATCGCGTTCTATGCGAACTCGCCGCACCTGATGGAGCATCTGCGCCGGGTGGACTGGCCCGGCTTCGACGCCCTCGGGGCGCGGGCCCGCCCCGCCGGGGCCAAGATTCCCGTCTCCGTGACGCACCTGGAAGATCGCGAGGAGGTGATCTGCGAGGCGCTGGGCCTGGCGAGCGGCTGGAACTGCACGCTCGACATGCTCCGCGGCGGGTATAATCAGCTCGCCTGCCTCGGAGCGACGACCTTCATCCCGCACGCATTCTTCCAGACCGTGGAGAACGCGCGGGTGGAGTGTCCGCCAAGTTTCTTCTATCAGAACCCCTACTGGAAATACTATGGCCGCCTGAGCGGGCTGACGGACCGGCTGTCCCTGTTCAATCGTCTCGGCCGGCACGTCACGCCGGTGCTGGTCTATTATCCCATCGAATCGCTCTGGATGGATTCGACCGGCGGCAAGGGGCAGAGGACTTTCCCCTGGCAGCACACGACTCTCGGCAACGACGGGGCCAAGGCCACCATCGACGGCTTCAACGATCTCGTCGATGGGCTCTTCAACAGCTTATGGGATTGCGACGTAGCCGATGGCAAGGCCCTCGAAAACGCCCGAATCCTGCCAACGGGTGGAGGTCCCTGCATCGCCGTCGGTCCCCAGATGTATCGGGTCCTCGTGTTCCCGCCGGTGCGGGCGGTCGCCCCCTCCGCGGTGAAAATAGCGACGGAATTCACAAAAGCCGGCGGCACAGTCCTCTGGACGGGCCGGCTGCCGGAAACCTGCTGGCCGCAGGACGATGCGCCTCTGCCCGGCATCCAGGACATGCCATTCTTCGTCCGGCCGCGGGATGCCCTGACGAGCTTGCCCCGCATGGTCAAGCCGGATATTGTAGTCACATCCGGCAACGCCAAGGGCCTGCTCGTCAGTCATCGCAGGACCGAATCGAGCGACCTGTACTTGTGCTTCAACGATTCCGACCGGGCCCTCGATTGCCAATTGGCGCTGCCGCAATCGCGAAGCCGTTCGACATGGCTTCGACTGGAAACCGAGACAGCGGATGTCGCACGGATTCAAACCACCGCTGAGGGGGGCATTCCTCTCACCCTGGGGCCACACGCGTCCACAGTGCTTCTGTGTACCGCCTCGCCTGCGGCGGTTCAGGCACGGGGCCCTGAGCCGCAGTGGGGGGAGGAATCCGAAATCCAGGGACCGTGGACAATCCAGGTGCTCGGGGATGCGCTCGACGAGACATGGACTGCCTCGCCCGGCGACACCGTCGTGGAGTTGCCTGCGTTCCACCATCGGGCGCGCGAATTCCAGAGGCATCCCGGCTGGGAGCGACGCGATTTCAACGATACGGCGTGGGAACAAGTCTACGCAGTCCGCGGCGGCGCTCTCTTCGAGCACGCCTCGCCCGTGCTTCTTCGCGGCGTGCTCCCGCCCGGCGCTAAGGCCATCTCAACGCCGCTGCCGATCACAGGCGAGTACGTCCTGTACGTCAACGGCGTGGAAGTCGCCAAGCATCTCGGCCTGCCGACGGAATCGGGCCCAATCGACATTTCAAAGGCGGTAACCGGCCTGGACGACGTGGTCGCCATCGAAACGACTTCGCACAGCGGACCGGCGGGCCTCCAGAATCCATTGCGTGTCATCTGCGGCCCGGTCGGCGTGGACCGGCTCCGACCCTGGTCGCAATGGGACCTCCCGTGGTACAGCGGCCGAGTGCTCTATCGAACGCATCTGAGAACACCGGGCTCACAAGAGACGCCCCGCTGCTTCCTGGATCTCGGCGAAGTGCAGCACTATATCGAAGTCTGGCTCAACGGCCGGCTCATCGACACGCTGCTTTGGCCGCCCTATCGGATTGAGTTGACCAAGCACCTGCAAGAGGGCGGGAACGAATTGGTCATGGTCGTCTCGAACTCCATCGCGAATCGGTTCGCCTGGGACCTCTGGGGCACTCGCGGCGCGGGCAAGCCGGAACCCTCGGGTATCCTCGGTCCGGTGCGATTGCTCACCCCCAGTAGTGAGCCTGTCCTCATGAAACCGGGGCCCTGAGGCGTTTTCGCAGCATGGGCATCTTGCCTATGATTGAGGGTCACGGGCAAGATGCCCGTGCTACGATGCCCTTGCGGGCACATTACGGGCATTTCGGCTCTTGATCCGGGCTGCTGTCCTGCCGGGGCGGCAGTTCCCAGGACCGGGGCGACAGGCCCCACAGGCGACGGAATCCGTCTTCGAGCTCGGCCAGGAACGCAGCCGCTTCCTCGCTGTATTCCGCCGGCGACCACGGAGCGAACTCCTTGTCCACCGAAGGATCGTACGGTCCCGGCTTGACCTCGAAGAGCACCGTGTCCGGGGCCAGGGCGAAGATCGTGTGCCAGATCCCCGGCCGAATGTCGCACCCGTAGACGCCCCGAGCCGAGTCAATCAGGACCAGCCCTCCCTCCTCCGGCAGACCGTCGTCGCTGAAGGATACGTAGGCCAGCATCCCCTGCAACAGGATGATGGATTCGGCCTTGGGCGGATTCAGGTGCCGATGGGGCCGCACGTAGCTGCCCGGCTGGATGGCGTTGAGCATCCGCTGAAGCGGATCGGGATCGCCCTCGTGGAAGATGTGAATCTCGCGTCCGCGGTCGCTGCGTTTGGCGTCAAACGCTTTTCGCTCCACGAGAGCGCGGTCGATCAAGGCCACGGTTTCGTGGCCGGACTTCGTGGCGGCAGCGGAGATGCGAACGATCGGCGGCTGGTCCATAGGCTATCCAAATTGCGCGTCCGGCACTTCCCGGACGGACGGGGCCACATTGAAGTAATCCTGCGACTCGAAGCCGAACATCCCGGCGATGACGCTGCTCGGGAACATCTGGCACTTGTTGCGATAGTCGCGGACGTTCCCGTTGAAGAACCGCCGGGCGGCCTGGATGCGGTCCTCCGTGTTGACGAGCTCCTGCTGGAGCTTGAGAAAGTGCTGATCGGCCTTCAGTTGCGGGTAATTCTCCACAACCGCCATCATCTTCTGCAGGGCGGCCACCAACTGGTTCTCATCCGCCGCCTGCTCCTGGGGCCGGCCTTGGCTGGCCATGCACTGGGCCCGCAACTGCGTGACGCGCTCGAAGACCTCCTTCTCGTGGGCCGCGTAGCCCTTGACGGTGGCGACGAGGTTGGGGATCAGATCGTAACGGCGTTTGAGCTCCGTATCGATATTGCTCCACGCGTCACGAATGTGGTTGCGCAGGGCCACCAGCGTGTTGTACGTCCCGATGACATAGATCAACGGCAGCAGAACCACAGCGCCAAGCACAATCAACATCGGCCCCATACTCACCTCGCGGAGAACAGGTACTCAGGCATCAGGGACCTCAGGGCAACGAGCCGATTGAGGTTCGGCTCGATCCGCTCGGGGTCCAACCGGGAACCGAACGTGATCGCCAGCACGTCGCCCTCGATCTCGATGGTCAGATCGTCATTGGCCAGCAGGTACTCCATCATGCGGGCGTGGCACACGTCGTATGCGAACTTCTTGTTCGGCGAGCGGACGCAGAACCGGCGGGAGAACTCGTGCGACTCGAAATCGATATCGTCGTAGCCGACCGCCTGGGCGATCTTCGAGAAGAACCCCTCCTTCGCGATCACCAGTTCCGGGAAGGACGCGGGCAGGTGCAGAATGAAGCAGGAGAAGTAGTGATGATGGGTCTGCCTGCGCCCCTTGGAGTCGGTGGAGTGCGTTTCGTAATGATAGTCGAACACCACAACGTTGTGGCCCTGGCAGGCGCCCGCGAGGGTATTGAAGGCGTAACGATTCGAGCCGGCCCGCAGCTTGTCCAGAAAGCCGTAGCGACAGGCCAGGCTCCGGTCCTTGCCCGGGTCGAAACGGAGCCCCAGTTTCGCCGCAAGGGCCATCATGGCCTCCCGGCGTTTCTTGGCCGCGAGGTGGCCAAAGATTCCCAGGACGACAATCAGCGCGACGACGCCAACGAGGATCAAGGCTTGCACTTGCACACCTTTGAGAACTCATTCCCATCCGCCGGTCGCGGCAGCGGCATTCCGTTGCCTTCCGGCTGCGGACATTGTAGCGGATCGCCCCGAGGGCTTCAATGATCCTTCGCCATCACGGGCCGTTCACATCGGGCGGCGATTTGCTCGCATGCTCCGTCCCGCCGTAAGCGCCCAGATCGACCCCCTGCCCGCTGGGCTGCGGCTCCTTCGTGAAGCTCGTCGAGGGATCGCCCGCGTCGATGCACGGGCTGGTGACGCTGTCCAGGACCCAGCTCTTGCCGGCGGGGTCCCAACGACCCGCCTGGGACTTGAGATGGTAGTCGCCGTTCTCGGAGTCGGCGAACAGTGGATCGACCGCGATATTGCCCGTGCCTGCCCAGCCGCCCTGGATATCATTGTAGCGGATGTCGTATTCGTCGTCCTCAGCATCCTCGTACAGCCAGATTTCGTTCTGCCAGATGATGTTGTTCACGATGGATACCGTGGCGGGCATCCAGCCTGACGACAAGGCCAACTCCAAGTGCATGGCGCTGGGTTTGTTGTCCACGATTGTGTTGCTCCGGATCGAGGGCGCGCTCATCCAGTTCATGATGCCGCCGCCGACCAGGGCGTAATTGCGGGCGATCACGTTGTTGGAAATCGTGCAGTCGGCGGCATACAGGGCGATTCCCGCTCCGTCGATGTCCGCGTAATTGTCCACGATCACGTTGTTGGTGATGATCGCGTTGCCGCCGTCGTAGCACATGATCCCCCCGCCGCTTCGGGCGTAGTTCCGGGCGATCAGGCAGGAATCGATTGTCGGACCGGTGACCACGGGCATGCCCGGATCGTCCTCCCACGAACCGCAGCACAGGATCGCCCCGCCGTAGAGATTCTCAAAGCTGCCGCCCCCGGTGCGGGGCTTCGCGGCGTACTCGATCGTGCAGTACTTCAGTTGGTCCTCGGTCGAGCTGTTGATGAAGCGAATGCCGAACCATCCCTCGTCGATATCGATGGGCGTGAACGTGATCGGGTCCTGCTCGGTCCCCACGGCCCGCAGTGTCGCCCGGTAGCCCACGGTCAGGCCGAAATGCCCCGCGAACTTGACGACCACGCCGGGCTCGATCGTCAGCGTTTGATTCCTGGCGATGCGGATGTCGCCGGTGACGGTGTAGGGACTGCTCGCCTTCTTCCAGATCCCGCTGACGGTGCCGGCGGGCACGACGGCGCCGGTGATGCCCACGCCGCCAAGAGCGACCCGCATGACCGGGGCGTTGCTGCTGGTCGAACGGACGAGCAGCGTGCCCGTATACACCTTCTCCCGTGTCGGTCGGAACGCGATCTCCACCTCGACGGACTCGCCCGGCGCCAGGAGCCGATTGCGGACGGGAGCCTCTATGGAGAAAGCCCCTCGCGCGACGGACGTATCGACGATCTCGAAATCGAGCTCGCCCGTGTTGGCGAGCTTGACAACCATGGTCGCTGTCCCGTTGACGGCAACGAACCCTGCATCCACCGGGGTCGATGGCGTTGCCGTCATCAGGGGCAGGTCCGACTGGTTCTCGTAGGCCCCCAGGTCGGTGACGCCGCTGTGAAGTCTCTCGGCCCCCGCAAGGTCCGTCGGGGGGAGATCGTCGATCTGTATCCCACTGTTGATGCAGGGCGAGTTGGTCCGCAGCGTCCAGTTGGCCGAGGCCCCGTCGTACCCGGTCCCCGCTCCCCCGCTGGGGTCTAGGAAACAGGGGTCCATATCGAGGTTGCCCTCGCCCGGATAGCCGCCCTGCACGTCGCAGAACGTGACGGCCGGGACGGATTCGTTCGTGTAGATCTGATACCTGTCGTTGCCCCAGAGAATCGTGTTCGTCACGGTCATTCCGTCCCAGGAACTCGTGAAGAGCCCGCCGGGGAAGTTGTTCACGATGGTGCAGTTCCAGATTTCCGGCGTGCCCGAGCTGTCACCGCAGATGCCGCCGCAGTGCAAGTCGCCGCCGACGGATCTGTTGTTCGCGATGAGCGTGTTGTTGATGAGGGGAGAGCTTGCCGTGCAATAGATGGCGCCGGCCCTCTCGCCGGCGTTGTTGGTGATCCGACAGTTCTCGATGACAGGATGGGAAGCCGCACAGTAGATCGCGCCTCCGAGTGCATCGGCCTCCGTCGCCGTCGCGGAACCATTCTGCGGGTTCAGTCCCGCCTCCTTTTTCGCGTACCGAATCACGCAGTGGCTCAGCACATCGTCGTGACCGGAGTTCACGAACCGCAGCCCTCCCCAGCCCGCCTCCCTGTTCCACGCGGTAAACTCGATGGGCTGCGCTTCGTTGCCCTTGGCCTCCAGCTTGGCGCTCTGGCCCACCGTCAGGCCGCAGGACCCCATGAAAAACACCTTCACGCCGGGCTCGATCACCAGTTGCCCGCCTGCGGGGACTCGGATGCTGCCGGTTACGAAGTACGGAGATTTGTCCAGGGACCAGGTCCCCGACACCTGCCCGGCGGCAATGGTCGTCCCGCTCTCATAGGCATAACCCTTGAGAATCACGCTCCTCGTGCTGCCGTTGCCATAGCGGATCACCAGAGCTCCATAGTAGCTGCACGCCTGCACGGGCTTGAAGACCACATTGAGGGACGTCTCCTGCCGAAGCGGCTCGATCGTGAAGGGGCCGAGGTGGTTGGCATAGCCCTGGCCCTCGCGGTCGAGGAGGAATCCGTCCGGGCAGGAGATGGATTCGATGTTCAGATTGGCCGCGTTGTTCCGGATGCGGAGAATCTGAGGCTCGGACTGCTCGCCCGGAGCGGCAGAGAAACTCAGCGAAATCGCATCCACTTCCACCATCGGCTCCACCGGCTGGATATTCAGGATGCTCTCCGTGATGACGCAATCGCGGTACAGGAAGGCCGTGGGCAGGCGATACCACGCCTCCGTGATCTTCTGGGGGGCCGCGGTGCCCCAACCGAAGTTGAGGTGGTATTCGCCGTCAGTGTTGTACCCGTCGCAAACCACCACGTGGCCACCCCACCCGTCCGGCGGACTGAAGCTCAGCAGCGCGGGCAATCCATCGATCATATTCTCCTGAAGAGCGGCCAGCCCGGCGCCGGTCAGGGCGCCGAACATGTCGGCCGAGTGGTAGCCGAACCGATTGACCAGGGCCTCCTGCACCGCGTAAAGCGACGCGCCCGACCCATCGCTGCTGTAATCCATCTGCACCGCCACGCCACAGGCTGAGCTGAGGGCCGCGATGTCCACGTCGTTCAGATCGACGCCTTGGGAGTACTTGGCCCTGATCTTATCGAGATAGCCGTTCAGTTCCGCGAAGGACGCGAAGTCATACAGGTCGCCGTCGGCGTCGATCTTCATGCCGCTGTAGGTCGTGTAGGAATCGTCTTCATCGAGGGTGAGGTCGCAAAGCCGGTGGTAGTGGACGACCTGCGCGAAGGCTGTCGCGACGCATCCTACGTACGACCGGAGGCTATCCGATGGATCGAGAGGGCAGAAGGCATTGTACGGCTCATCCTGCCCCCACGCCGTCTGCAGCCAGCCGCCCATGGACGTCGTGCCCTCGGCCGGCCATTGCTGAAACGAGCCATCCTCGGCGATCCCGATCCGCCCGGCCGCAAGCAGGTCCCACTGCAGGGCGGTTTCCTGCGTCTTGAGCTCCGGGCGCTCCGCCAGGGCCTTGGCCCTGAGCTTCATGTCCGCTCGCAGCAGGCGATAGAGCGGATTGGCCGTGTCATGGCCCGCTGGAAAGGAAGCCCGGAACGAATACGCGATGACGGGCGTGATGTCCGTATCGGCGGACAGAGCGATAAAACCGCGGGGTTCGAGGTCGGCCACGTAGGCCAGGACCGTCCCGTCATCATCGCGGACCTCCCGAAAACCGACCGGCGCCAGTCCCGCCGCCAGGACCCGAATCGAACCGCTCGGTCCCTGGGCCGGCTGGGCGGATCGCCCCTTCAGGAAACCGTCGGTGGCGTCCCGCACCCGGGCCAAATCGACCGACTCGGCAAGAGCGGCGGAGAGGGAAAACAGAGAGACCAGAACAAGGACGATACCGAACGATCTTCTCCCGCCGACACCCATCATAACGACATCTCCAGCTCTGCCATACCCTTCCGCGAGGAAGCATTTCAATCACATACTGAGACTATCGGCATTTGAACCCGCGATATTGCCGGCCGACACCGTCCGGGCAACAAGAGGCCCCCAGAACCCAACCGCCAATCCGCCATGCGTCCTATAATAACAGATTGGGGCACATTCATCAACCCAGCCGCCAACTCGACGACGCGACGGGTGCGGCCGGTATACGGTGGTGGATTTTGTGGGGCCTCTCCGGGTGGCAGCGGCAAACCCCGACGCGCAGGGGCGCTATGGATCGGTTTGCCGATGGTTCTTCCGGGATCGAGAGACAAACCATCGGCAAGCTCCGCGGACTCCGCTTGCCGCTGCCACCCGGAATCCGAGGGAGACCGTTTGTACTCCTGCGCCGCCACGGCTTTCGGTTTCCAGTGGATTGCCGCCACCGTAATCCGGCCGCACCCGACGCGACTGTGTTCAAGGCCGGACGGCCTGCAAGTACCCCAGGAGAGGACAATCCGTGAGCGAGCGAAGTCCCTCGACCACACAGGCCACATTGATCTGGGCGCCGAACGCCGAGGTGTGCGTGTGCTCGCCCGGCGGAAAGCAAACGGAAGTGACCCGCGGCCGGCCCATCTGCTCGTAGCGGCCGGCGATGAGCTCGTTGAGATCGATGAACGCCGCGCCCTCGGCCTTGGCTGCTTCGGCCGCCCACAAGGCATAGCTCTGCGAAGCCCGGCCGACCTTTCCATCTGGCCAGTTGTTCCGCGGGATCGGCGAGCAGATGATTGGCGTGGCCCCTTTGGATCGCGTATCCGTGACAAACTTGCGGAGATACCACCCGTAGGTGTGTACCACCTCGTGCCGACCGGTGAGCAGATTGTCGATCTCCTCGGTCTCGTCGCCGATGCCTCGGATCGTGCCGCGGGCCCGCTGCCTGTCGTTGAGAGGACCGGCGTCGTTGTGGCCGAATTGCATGATGACGTAGTCGCCCGGCTCCAGATCCGCCAGGACCCTGTCCCAGAAGCCCTGCGTCTGGAACGTGCGGCTGCTCGTGCCGCCCCAGGCGCGGTTCTGGACGTTGATCCGGGTCTTGTCGAAGAAGTCGGCGATCGGGGCGCCCCAGCCCCACTGGCCGTTCTCGCCGTTGCCCTTGCTGCCGGTCCGGACCGTGGAATCGCCGATCAGGAACAACGTCGGCAGGTTCGGATCGGGCTTCGACAGGGCCCCGGGCATCCAGGGTCGGGTCAGGATCTCCTCGGTCTGCTTGACCACGACGTTCTTGGCATAGGGAGTCACAGCCTGTCCCAGGGACGAGAGCACTCCCGCCAGCGGGCAACCTTCCAGAGCCCTCAATCCCGAGACCACCAACGCAGCGTTGAGATTCGCCCCGTCGGCGCTGGTGTGCGTGTGGTCCTTCGGGAAGAAAGCGGCCACACGGCCGGGCCCGAGCAGTTCGAACTGGTCCGCGATGATATTCGTCAGGTCCACGAAGGCAACGCCCTCGGCCTCGGCAATCTCCGCGGCCCACCCGCTGTACCGACCCGAGCCCCGCTCCACCCTGCCATCGGTCCAGATGTTCCGCACCGTCAGCGACAAGATGATCGGCGTGGCGCCCTTGGCCCGGGCATCGGCAATGAACTTACGCATATACCAGCCGTAGGTGTGAACGATCTCGTCTCGGCCCGTGAGCAGGTTGTGAATCTCCTGCATCTGGTCGCCCAGGCCCGGCAGCGACCCGCGGGCCCGGCTGTTGTCGTTGTC
>Ga0209347_1002090_pt1 | contig 27964 bp, 30 predicted proteins | sample AutmiccommuBRH23_FD_187382 | JGI IMG/M metagenome (GOLD analysis project Ga0209347, IMG submission 187382) | Deep subsurface microbial communities from Mt. Terri, Switzerland - Autotrophic microbial communities BRH/23 (SPAdes) (version 2) | ecosystem: Environmental > Aquatic > Deep subsurface >...
AGGCTGGTCCGGGTGGACTCCACCCGGACCAGCCTGGAGGAAGCTCTGCTGGTAACCGGGTACCCTTCAGACCCCCGGTTTAACGAAAGATTAACCCGGATCAATTACCACCGGGTAGTGGAAAGCTGCGCCAACCTGCGCGCCCTGGGGGCGGCTGCCCTGGAGCTGGCTTACGTGGCCTGCGGCAGGCTGACCGGCTTATGGGAAAACAGCCTCCGCCCCTGGGACGTGGCCGCCGGCTCACTCCTGGTGACCGAGGCCGGCGGCCGGGTCACCGACATCGACGGCGGCGCCCTTTCGCTCGCCGGCTACCCTTCCATCGTCGCCTCCAACGGCCACATTCACGAGGAACTGCTCGGCGTCCTCGCCTAAAAGGGCAGGGCAGGCCCGACCGGGAAGCTTTCCTAGCCCTGGCCTTGATTTCAACGCACTGGATTTGATGGTTGATTCGGCCGTCTAAAATTATTCAGTGCTCATGATTTCAGCACTTCTTTCGTCGAAGGTGTTAGCAATATCAGTTAGTCAAAATACAACTCCCAACATGCTAAAAACATTACCCCGAAGTGTTGTTCGTGCGTGAGGATACTATTCAAGGGAAATTTCAGGAATTAACCTTTTGCCATTGAAAATTTGGCATTTTTACAGAATGTTAAATTATTATGATGGATGATGGAAATGGGCTAACACTATAACAACTAAATCTGGATTAAATACGTGGCTACCGGCTGCTATTTATTGGTAATGTTAGCCCAATTTGAGTAGCGCTGCAGTCAAGGCTAGCAAGCAAGAACCGTCCCTACTTGCCCCTGCCCAGGCGCCCTTTCTGCAAATCCACGAAATGACCGAACAGGATGCGGTAGATCTCCTCCGTCACATCTGGAGCGAAGCCCTTTTTCACTGCGATGTCGCGCACCCGGTTCAGCACCTTCTGCTCCCGCGCCGGGTCGCGCACCTGGTCGACCCCTTTTTTCAGCCCGGCCAGGTGGGAGACCAGCTCCGTCCGCTTGCCCAGCAGCTCGATGATTTGGAAGTCGATCACGTCGATGTCCGACCGGATCTCTTCGATGGTCAGGCTGCCCAGCCGGCTTTCCCGCTCCTGCGCCTGGTAGGCCGCATCGGCCGGGTAGGAGCCCAGGTTCTTCATGCCGGCCGCCTGTTCCCCCACCGCCTTTAAGGCGGCCGCCACCTCCGGCTCCAGGCGGCTGCCCTGGAAGTCGATAAAGAAGATGTACTCGCCCAGCTTGCGCCTCGCCGGCCGGGATTCGATGCGGGTCAGGCTGATGTTGTACAGGGCGAACTCCTTTAAAACCCGGTACAGCGCGCCGGGCCGGTCCGTCACCGAGACGATGATAGAAGTCTTGCCCTTCCCTTCCCGGGGCCGGTCTTCGGGTCCCAGCACCAGGAACCGGGTGGCATTGCCGTCCCCGTCGTTCACGCCCGGCGCGAGAATCTCCAGCCCGTAGATCTCCGCCGCCCGGGCCGTGCCGATGGCGCCCCAGCGCTCCTCCATCCCGGCCACCTGCCTGGCGGCCTCGGCCGTGCTGCTCGCCTCCAGGGTGCGAACGCCTGGAAAGAACTGTTCGATAAAACCACGGCACTGGGCCAGCGGCTGGGGGTGGGACAGGATCCCCGCCAGTTCTTCTTTCCTGACGCCGGGGCGGGCCATCAGGTTCTGACATACCGGCAGGATGATCTCTCCCCGGATCTTGAGAGCGGTATCACCGGCCAGAAGGTCCATGGTCTGGCTGACCGAACCTTCGCAGGAATTTTCAAGAGGAACGATGCCCTCATCGAGTTCCCCGCGCTCCACCGCCTGCACCAGGACGCTCAAGGACCTGCATGCTACAGCGGCGCCTCCTTCCGCACCATTCAGGTACTTCCAGGCGGCCTCTTCGGAAAAAGTCCCTTCCGGCCCGAGATAGCCAACTTTTTTTGCCACAAAAGTTCCCCCTTTTTTGAAAAACAAAAAACTTCCCGGCCCAAGGGGCGAGAAGTGCTGCTTACCGCGTTACCACCCTAATTGTCCGCCCAAAGGAGCGAACCGCTCAACAGGGTGTCCGGAAAATTCCGGCACCCCCTCCGATAACGCTGGAAACCGCGGCACAGCCTACACGCCTGAACGGCTTTCAGCCTGCGGCTCCGGAGTGAACTTCAGCCGGACATACCCTGAATAGCGCTTCCAGTCAGCGACGCCTTCTCCCTGCAGGGCCGTCCCCGGCCTACTTTTCTCCTTCATCGCCTTTCCCGATATTGCCTGTTTTTAGTTTACCACCCCGGAACATGTATATCAAGTAGCAAACAAGGGCAAGTGGGGACGGTTCTTGCTTGCCACCCTCTCCCGGCCTGATTGCAGACTAGAAAAATAGGTCTGTTTCAGCGGGCTGCCGCATTAAACACAAAAGGTCTTGCCTGTTCCAGGTAGTGAGAAGCACTAATATTTCTCATCTCTTTACATATAATAAGGGAGACATGGTGGGGGATGTGGGGATGGTTGGGTGGATGGGGTCAGGCTTGACTTTTTGACATGTTTTCCATGGAGTAAATACTCACCTGGAGACATGGGGACGGTTCGAGCGTCTCCGAAGCGCAGCGAAGGACCGAAGGAAAGACGATGGAACCGTCCCCATGTCTCACATGTGGAAAAGGAGACCAAAATGGATTTTAAAGTCGGGGGTGAGCCGCTGCCGGAAGGCGTGGCCGGGGCGGTCCGGAAAAAATTGACCGGGTGGTCGCCGCTGAAGAGGTTGCCGGACATGGGCGTTAGCATCAAGGCCCGGCTGCCGTCTTCCGCCGCAGCCCGTTCGGCGGTCAAAAACCTGCTTCTCATCGGGGCAGGCGCTTTTCTGGTGGCGGTAAGCATCAACTACCTGCTGATCCCGCACGGCTTTTTGATCGGCGGCGTGTCGGGCCTGGCGCTGGCTTTTTTCTATCTCTTCAAGGTCCCCGTCTTCGCAACCATACTTCTCCTCAACATCCCCATCTTCTGGTGGGGCTACCGGGAAATCAACGGCCGGTTCCTGTTGTACAGCCTGTCCGGCACGCTGCTCCTGGCCGCGCTCCTACCGGCAACCCAGACGCAGGTTACAGCGCCCGTCTTGGACCAAATTCTCGCCGCCATTTTTGGCGGAGCCCTGAGCGGCGCCGGCCTGGGGCTCGTCTTCCTCGGCCGGGGCAGCACCGGCGGGACCGATATGATCGCGGTCATCTTGAAGAAAAAAATAAACCTGGGTATCGGAGAGATCGGTTTTTATTCAAACCTGCTGGTGATCGCCTTTTCGCTCCTTTTTTTTTCATTGAATATCGCGCTGTACACGCTGATCTCCATGTTCGTCACTGGTAAAATGACGGACTCGGTGCTGAACGGCTTAAACATCAATAAATCGGTTTTTATCGTCTCAAACAAATCCTCCTCCATCGGCAAACGGATCATTCACGAAATCCACCGCGGAGTCACTTACATCAACGGGGTCGGCGCCTTTACCGGGGATGAAAAAGCCGTGATCAACTGCGTGGTCAACCGGTTCGAGCTGGCTAAAGTAAAGGATATCGTGGCCGAAATGGACCCGCAGGCCTTTATGTACATCTCCGACGCCAGCGAGGTAATGGGCAAGGGCTTCCGGCAGAGAGGCGTATAAAGAAAGTGCGCCGGTTTCGCTTTTCCTGAATAATTCCAAGACTGTCCTGAAATAATAATCGTGGCGGCCTGTTGTTCTAACTTCATAAGGGGGTTTGGCTGATGAGCAAAAGGCGTGGAGGCGTTATGTCCGAAAGGCTGAAGTACGAGTTGGCCGAAGAACTCGGGGTTGGAGACGTGGTGCGCAGGGACGGCGGCTCCTTTGGCAACGTTACTTCAAAAAACTGCGGCAACATGGTCAGACTTGCCATTGAGCAAGCCGGGCGGTCCCTGGCAAACGATCCTCAGAGGAACAACAGTCTGTAGCTGCCCGGGATGCCCTTAAGGGCATCCCGCTTTACGTATTTCAGGCCGCCCTTGCCTTCCCGAACCGGCGCTGATTCAATGAGCGGCGCCGCCGGGAAAATGCGCCGCCGGTCAGCCCTTTTTCCCCGGCCCGCCATCCCGGCGGCCGTAGGGCAGCGGGATAAATTGCACCGAGGGGCGCCGCTGCGCCGGTTGGGGGTAAAGATCCATCAGGGCGTAAATGTCGTCATCAAGACCGCAGCTGACCGGCAGTCCAAAATCGATCAGCTGTTCGCAGGAGATCGGGTAATCGTGGGTCCAGCGGCCGCTCGTGAGCAGTCCGGCCAGTTCACCGGCCCGGGCTTCTTCCATTTTGTCCTTGAGGAGATAGTATACGAATTCCTTCACCTGAGCCATGGCCTTGGATGCGATTTCGGCCAGCATCAAAGTTTTGTCGTCCACCTTGTCCGTGCCCTTCTGCCGCACCACATCCAGAATCGAGACAGCGGGAAACTCGCCCAACTGGGGGTCCACCGGCCCCAGGACGGCATTGTCGTCCATCCGGATCTCGTCGGCGGCCATGGCGATCATGGTGCCGCCGGACATGGCGTAGTGGGGAACGAACACGGTGACCCTGGCCGGGTGTTTTTGAAGCGCCCGGGCAATCTGCTCCGAAGCCAATACCAGCCCCCCCGGGGTGTGCAGAACCAGGTCGATGGGCATGTCGTTCGGGGTCAAGCGGATGGCGCGCAGTACCGCTTCCGAGTCCTCGATGTTGATGTAGCGGGAGAGCGGTATCCCCAGGAAGCTGATCGACTCCTGGCGATGGATCATGGTGATCAGCCTGGAGCCGCGCGCCACCTCAAAGCGCCGGACCAGCTTCAGCCGGAGCACCTCCAGGCGCTGCTGCCTGAGCATGGGCAGGAAGGCCATGGCGATAAAAACCACCCACATGATATTCCCGAAGTTTACATCCAAAAGCATAGACCTCCATTTCAATACTTTCCTCTTTTTTATCCTATCAGCACGAAAAAAGCAATACATAAAAAATTTAACATAGAGTTAACACTTGGTTTCCAGAAGATGTGATAAGATACCACCTGTAGAGAGTCTTTGCCGGGAGGAGTCCAAATGTTCCATAAGAAGAAAGATATCTTTTTTGAGTACTTCATATTGGTAGTAAGAAACATTCAGCTTGCCTCCAGGGTGTTCCGGGAAGAAATGAACAATTTGTCGGATGCCGAAAACTTCGCCCTGCAGATTAAAACCGTCGAGAGCATGGGGGACCAGTACACCCATGAGATTATTTTAGCCCTGAACAAGACCTTTATCACGCCGCTGGACCGGGAGGACATCCTCGACCTGGCCCTGAAGCTGGACGACGTTTTGGACGCCCTGGAGGCGTGCGCCTCCCGCCTGGAGCTCTACGGCATCACCGAGGGGGACGACTACATGCGCCTGTTCGCCAAGAACATCGAAATGTGCACCGGGGAAATCGAAGAAGCGATCAAACTGCTGGCGGAAAAGAAGCTAAAACAGATGACCAGGCACACCCACAAAATCAACGACCTGGAAAACGTGGCCGACGACCTCCTGCGGGACGGCATCAAAACCCTCTTTTCCATCAGCTCCGACGCCATCGAAATTATGAAGAAGAAAGAGATTTACGAAATGATGGAAGCCGTGTCGGACGCCTGCGAAGATGTGGCCAACATCCTTGAGGGCATCATCATGCGTAATTCGTAGGGGGAGTGCATCATATGCCCGACAACTCGCTGCTGCTCATCACCGTGGTCGTATTCCTGGCCCTGTCCTTTGATTTTATCAACGGCTTTCACGATACCGCCAACATCATCGCCACCTCCATCTCGACCAAAGCGCTCCCCCCCCGCCTCGCCATCATCCTGGCCGCGTGCATGAACCTGCTGGGCGCCATGATCTTTACCGGTGTGGCCCAAACCATCGGCGGCAAAATCGCCGACCCGCTCAAACTGGAAAACGGTATGTCCATTGTGGCGGCCGCGCTGATCGCCGCCATCACCTGGAACCTGATCACCTGGTGTTTCGGCATCCCGAGCAGTTCCTCCCACGCCCTGATCGGCTCTTTAACCGGCGCGGTCATTGCCGCCTCAGGCTTCGGGGCGGTCAACTACAAAGGCTTTATCACCATTTTGGAGGCCTTCGTCATTTCCCCCCTGCTCGCCTTTGGGACAGGCTGCTTGATCATGACTTTGATCAGGTTCATTTGCAAGACCAGCCCCCCGGGCAGGCTCAACCGCCGCTTTCGACATCTTCAAGTTTTGACGGCGGCCTGGCAGTCCTTCAGCCACGGCACCAACGACGCCCAGAAGTCCATGGGCATCATTACCTTTGCCCTGGTTGCCGGCGGGTTCCAGGCCAGCCTGGACGTTCCGTTCTGGGTTAAGTTATCCTGCGCCGTGGTCATGGCGCTCGGGACATCCATGGGCGGCTGGAAGATCATCAAGACGGTCGGCACCCGGATCATCAAATTGGAACCTGCCAGCGGCTTCGCCGCCGACTTCGCCGCCGCCAGCGTGATTATTGCGGCGACCCTGCTGAAAATGCCGGTCAGCTCCACCCACGTCATCTCCTCCGCCATTATGGGCGTCGGTTCGGCCAAGCGACTTTCATCCGTAAAATGGGGCACGGCTGAAAAAATCATCACCGCCTGGATGATTACCCTGCCCATCACGGCCGTCTTCGCCGCGCTGGTCTACCTGGTCATGTCCGTTTTCCTGTAGCCTCTGCGACCTCAGACCACAGCCAGGAAACAGCCGGGGGAAATATTCTCACACCGGATTTCCAGGTGGTCCGTCAACCGATCCCGTGCTTCTGCATCCGGTAAAGCAGGGCCGACCGGGTGATGGCCAGCAGGTTGGCCGCCTTGGTCTGATTGCCGCCGCTCCTTTCCAGGGCCTGGACAATGAGCTGCTTCTCCACTTCCTCCAGGGAAATACCCCCCGCGGGGAAATTGACCACCGCAACGTTGCCGGTGACCACCTTTTGCGGCGCATGGAGCTCCCTGGGCAGGTTGTCGGGCATGATCTCGCCGCCGCGGCAGATGATCGCCGCGCGCTCGATCACGTTTTGCAGCTCGCGGATGTTGCCCGGCCAGTTATACTTGGCCATCATCTCCATGGCCGCCGGGTTGATCCGGTTGACCAGGTAGGTGGGCTGAAATTTGCGCAAAAAGTGCTCCGCCAGGAGGGAGATGTCCTCCCTGCGCTCCCGCAGGGGGGGCAGGTGAATGGGAATCACATTGAGCCGGTAGTACAGGTCTTCCCGGAAATCGCCTTTCCCGATGGCCTCCATGATGTTCCGGTTGGTGGCCGCAAGCACCCGCACGTCCACCCGCAGCGTTTCGGTCCCGCCGACCCGCTCAAAGGTTTTTTCCTGCAGGAAGCGAAGCAGCTTGGCCTGCATATTCAAAGGCATCTCGGCAATCTCATCCAAAAAAATAGTTCCCTTGTCGGCCAGCTCAAAGCGCCCCATTTTGCGGACCACCGCTCCGGTGAAGGCGCCTTTTTCATGGCCGAAAAGCTCGCTTTCCAGGAGGTGTTCCGGCAGAGCCGCGCAGTTCACCGCCACAAAGGGCTGGTCCCGCCTCGGGCTGGCCTGGTGAATAGCCACGGCCGCCACTTCTTTGCCCGTTCCACTCTCGCCGCTGAGCAGCACGGTAGCGTTGGCCAGGGCGACCCGGTCGATTAAGTCCCGCACTTCTTTCATTGCCTGGCTCTGGCCGATGATCTGCCCGTAGCGCTTGGTCAGCTCCGATCTCAAGAAACTGACCTCGGTGACGAGCTGGCTGATCATGAGAGCCTTCTTGATCACTATTTTTAACTCGTCCAGGTCGAAGGGTTTGGTGATGAAGTCGGCCGCCCCAATCTTCATGGCCTCGATGGCCGTTTCGATGGTCCCGTGGGCGGTCAGGATGATCACCGGAAGCTTCGGCTGCATTTCCTTGATCTGCTGTAAAACTTCCATCCCGTCCATCTCAGGCATCTTCAGGTCCAGAATGATCAGAGAAGGCGCCTCTTCCCTGATCAGGTCAAGCCCCTGCCGGCCCTGGGTGGCGGTAAGAACCTGGTAGCCCTCCTGACGCATCGCCCTCTCCAGCGCCCAGCACATGTGCTCCTCATCGTCAACGACCAAAATCTTCGGTACCATCTTCATCTCCCCCTATCGCTTCTGCAACCGGAAGGTGAACGGTAAAAACCGTTCCCGCCGATTTTGTGCTCGCCACGTCGATAAAGCCGCCGTGGCTCTTGATGATCTGGTGGCTGATGGACAGGCCCAGGCCGATTCCCCCGTCCTTGGTGGTATAAAAAGGGTCAAATACACTGGGCAGGTCCTCTTCGGCAATCCCCTCCCCGGTATCGGCGAATTCCACCTTCACGTACTTTTCGTTCCGCAACGTTTTGATGGACAGCTTCCCGCCTTCGGGCATGGCCTGAACGGCGTTCAGGATCAAGTTGACGAACACCTGCTTGATCCGCTCCCCGTCGACTTCCACCGGCTCCAGGTTCTCCGCCAGCGCTTTTCCCAGCTTAATTTTCTGCTGTCTGACCAGCGGCTCGGTAAAGGTCAGCACCGCCAGCAGCAGGTTGTTCACGGACACCTTCTGGATATCCGGCTTGCCCGGCCGGCCGAAGTCTAAAAGCTCCTTGATCACCCTGTTTTGCCGGTCCACCTGCTCCTTGATCACAGTGGAATAATCCCCGAGTCCCTGGATCATTTCAAACTCTTTTTCCATCACCTGAACGGCGGCCTTAATCACGGCAATCGGGTTGCGCAATTCATGGGCCACCCCGGTCACCAGCCGGCCCAGCGCGGCCAGCCGCTCGGAGCGGTGCAGCTCTGCTTCCAGCTTCTCTTTTTCGGCCAGGGAGCGGGCCATCTTGTTAATGGCGCCGGCCACCTGGCCCATTTCACCCGGCATTTCGGGCAGTAATTTATGGATGTCCTTCTCCATGGCGCCGAGACCGTTTTTAACGATCTCCACTTCGCTGGCCAGGTTGTGAATGACGTACAGGGCTCCGGCACACCCGAAAAAGAAGACGAGCATGGCCATGTACCGGATGAAGACCCGGAAATTGCGGCTCTGCATGAAGATCGGATGCATTCGCTCATCCGCCCAGACGATCGCCACAACGCTGCCGCCCGAGAGCACCGGCGCCAGGCTCTCGATGACCTGGTCGTCAAAAGTCGAAGTCAGCCTGGACAGGGGCGCCTTGCTTGCCATGACGGCGATGATGCCGGTGTTCGCTTCATTCAAGATGCGCTCTTCCCGCTCTTTTTCCTCCACCGGCGACAGCTGGCGATAATTATGCAGAAAACCTTGCACTGTAATCTCCTTGCTGTCCGGCAAATAGAAGCCCAGCCGCACGCCCGGGTTGGCCTCCGCAACCGGCCCCGCCGTCCGGTTAAAAATGTCCTGGAAGTACTGGATCTTTTCCTCCAGACTCATCTTTTCAAGCAACGCCGCGCTGCCGGTAATCTCCGAATCAATATCCCGGACCAGGCTCTGCACGATAATGCCGATCCGTTCTTCCTTGCCCAGGAACAACACCTCGTCCTCTTTGCTTGCGAACATGATGTCGTAGAGCATCAGCAGAACTGGAATGAGGAGAATCGCGGTAATAATAAAAACAATTTGAAATCTGAAACTTTTACTGGCAAAAGGCGAATTTGTATTTATCTTCACGTTAACCGCCTCCCCCCACGCCAAAACAGCGGGCTCGAACTGTCCGTAAACAGGTACTGTCTGCATTCAAACAGCCATTCTAAATGTTACACAATTCACATACCGTCCGTATAATCTGACCTCGCAACTGTTTCAAGTCATACAACCGCCGGCGTTGTCCGTTTTCAAACAAAATGGTGCTTCTCCCCCTTGCAAAAACTCAGCTCTCCCGCCCCGGAAGATGGTCCTGATATTAGACATAAATTCGCCTTGCACAAGGAAAATGTCCATTATCTGCACAGCAGCGGCAACTTTCTCGCCATCACCGACGCGGGTCTTTCCCGCTGGCACGAAATGTGCTTGATGTAGTGACAAGGACTTGAGAAAAACTTCACGTCAAAAGGGCTGGATTAACAGACAGGTCAGTGAACAAACCACGTGCGCGCAGTCACAACTGTTCATTTACAGCAAACTGCCAGATTCATTATATCACGCAGGTCCCGCCGGCGAAAAGAGAAATATTGTACGTTATTCATCCAACCAAACAAATAGCTGTTTTTACACAAGGCTTTTAACTGAGGTCGCTATGCAAGACGTTGCATAGGAGGTGGCAAGACAAAACAACCATTTGCATCATCATAAAAAATCGCTCAGATATTAAACAAAAGATTTTGGGGGGAGTTTAGAATGATCGATATCTTATCTGCAAAAATTTCTTTTCTGTGGGGGTCGGTCTCACCCATGCTGGCCGCGGCCACCACGACCATCGGCGCCACAGCAAACTCCGCGGCGGGGACGACGGGCACACCCTGGTGGGTTTGGCCGGTCATGCTGTTCGCCGCCACTTTTGTAATGGGGATCGTGGCCGTGCTGGCCGGTGTCGGCGGAGGCGTACTGTTCACACCCATCATCGGCGGATTTTTCCCGTTCCACCTCGACTTCGTGCGGGGCGCCGGTTTGCTCGTGGCCCTATCGGGCGCTTTAGCCGCCGGCCCCGGACTCTTAAAGGCAAACCTGGCCAACCTGCGCCTGGCCCTGCCTGTTGCTTTGATTGCCTCGACCTTCAGTATCGTCGGCGCCTTCATGGGACTCGCGCTGCCCACAAACATCACCCAGACCGCCATGGGCATCACCATCATGCTGATTGCGCTCTTATTCGTCTTTTCTAAAAACACCGAGTATCCCAACGCAGGCGCCCCCGACGGCATCAGCAAAAAACTGGGCATCGCCGGCTCCTACTTTGAAGCAACCTCCGGCAAGACCATCAACTGGACCATCTGGCGGACCCCGCAGGGCTTCCTGATGTTCGTCCTGATCGGCATCATCGCCGGCATGTTCGGCCTCGGCGCCGGCTGGGCCAACGTCCCGGTACTAAATTTACTGATGGGCGCGCCTCTTAAAATCGCCGTCGGTTCCAGCAAGTTCCTGCTCTCCATCACCGATACTTCCGCCGCCTGGATTTACCTGAACCAGGGCGCGGTCCTGCCGCTCATCGCCGTACCGTCGATCCTCGGCATCATGTTCGGCTCCTTCGTCGGCGTGCGGCTTCTCGCCGGCACCAAGCCAAAGGCCGTGCGCTACCTGGTCATCGGCATGCTGGGTTTTGCGGGCCTGCAGTCTCTCTTAAAGGGACTGGGCGTATTCAACTAAAACAGAGCAAAAACATGGAGGTGTTTAAAAATGGCGAAATCCAAAGTCAGCGCCTTAAAACAGATCGACTATCCCAAACAAGAAGAGACCGCCCTCCCCGCGACCGGGGTAACGGTGGCGCCGGAGCAACTTAAATACGCCACCCTGCTGATGTACGGCGCCTGGAGCGGCATTGTGACCCTGGCGGCAACCTTCTTCCTTTACATGTCGGGCGCAATCACTTCCTTTATCCCGCCTTCCCAGATGCCGCAGTACTGGGGCATGAAGGCCTCGAAGTACCTGGAACTCACCGGCGCGCCCCACGGCTTCGGCTGGGCCGGCATGCTGGGTTACGGCGATTACATGAATTATATCGGCCTGGCGCTGCTCGGCACCCTGACCATTGCCGGCTACCTGATCTTGCTGCCGGCCTATCTAAAAAAGAAAGATAGGCCCTACACCGTCATCGTTGTCGCTGAAATCCTGGTTCTCTCCCTGGCCGCATCGGGCATACTAAAAGTGGGCGGACACTAGAAAGAAGACCGCCGCCTTTTGAAAACGGATTCAGGCCTGGAACCCTTGAAAGGAGGGACCAAAGTGACAAGTGTTAATGAGAAAAGGGTTAAGGACATCCTGACCCCGATCGAGGAATACTCGACGGTGGATGCCAACGGCACCGTTAAGGAAGCCATCGCCGTCTTGAAGAAGTCATACTGCCCCGTTGAGAAATCGCAGTGCAGCGGCCACCGCACGGTCCTGGTGCATGAAGACTATAAACTGATCGGACTCCTCACCTTTCGCGCCCTTCTCACCGCCATCGAGCCCCGCTTCATTAAGGTTGATCAGTGGGCCGTGCCGGTTTTCTGGGAAGGACTCTTCACCGAAAGATGCCGGGAGGAGTCCCGCAAAAAAGTCAAAGACGTCATGACTCCGCTCTCGCTGGTGGCGCTGGCGGCGGAGGACACCATCATCAAAGCTGTCCACGCCATGATCAAGCACAAGCTGGGCACGCTTCCCGTAACAAAGGACGGCCAGGTGGTGGGAATGGTCCGGATTAATGAGATCTTTCACGAGATCAGTGAGCTCATGTCCGACCAGCCCGCCGCCGGAGAAACCCTGACCGATATCAAGACGATCATGTCCATGTAAGGACCAAACCGGCTCAATTAACCCCCTGCCGGAAGCTGACGCTGCGAACGCGGCAGCTTCCGGCAGGGGGTTTTTATGGATTTTCAGCTTCGCTCTTCGAGCTCCCGGCGTGGAGCCGGGCCATCTTCATATACCGGCCGACGGCGCCCCTGAATTTTTCCCGCTCCTCTTCAGACAAAACCCGGACGACCCTGGCCGGAGAACCCATGGCCAGGGCGCCGGGCGGAATCTCCTGCCCCTGGAGCACCAGCGAGCGCGCTGCAACCACAGCCCCCCGGCCAATCCGGGCCCCGCCCAGCACGGTGGCCCCCATCCCGATAAAGGCTTCGTCTTCCACGACGCAGCTGTGCAGAATCACCATGTGCCCCACGGTCACCCGGTCGCCGATGAGCAGCGGAACACCCACCGCCTCGTGCAGCACCGAACCGTCCTGGATGTTGGTCTGGCTGCCGATCCGCACTTCGTCCACATCACCCCGGACCACAGCGTTATACCAGATGCTTGAATTTGGCCCGATCGCCACTTTCCCCACGACCACGGCGCCGGGCGCCACAAAGGCCGTCTCGTCTATGGAAGGCCAGATTCCTTCAAAGGGGTAAATCAACTTCCTCACTCCCCATCTACATTTTTTGATAACGGCTCTACACCCAATTCACGAATCGCCCTGTCAAACTTTGCCAGCGCATTATAAACTTTTTCGACAGGAATTTTTAGAAAATCTGCAATACTGATTTCGGATTTTAAAGCAGCACCTCCAAAACCCAATCTTAACCAGATTATTGATAGTTGTTCGTAAGAAAAATCATAAATCATTGAATACGGTGGCATAATATCTCTACAGTCAAAAGTTTTCTGATTTTTATGCGGCATCCTCGCCACAAGTGAATAAAAACTTGACAAAGAAACGGCCCCCTCCGGGCCGGTTTCTTTACGTCCTAATTAAGTTTTGCCCGGATTTTATCGTTGATCTTTTCCATCAGGTAAATGGTGTTCAACTCGTGGTAGGTCTGAATCACCGCGCTCTCCACCGTCCCGAAAACGGACAGGAGGCGGTGATTCACCTCGAAGTCCACGCCGTAATCAGCCCGCACCTTCTCCCTCACCTGCTCCAGTACATTCCGGCGCAGTTCCACGCTCCCGAGATCTTTCCAGGGTGTTTCCAATTTATCCCGGCAGCCGGAGCCGGTTGAGGCTTCCAGGGTATCCAAAAATATCTCCCTGAAACTCTCAAAGTATGGCCGCTTCATAAAAAAACCCTCCTCTTTTTACTATCCTGCGCCCAAAATGCCGGTATGCCCCTCTGTAAAGATCCGCAAAAATAAAATTCTCCACAACCTCTAAAAATCCTCTTTACAATGGCCCGTTGGCAAAGAGCAGCCACCCGCGCCGGGCCGGCACTCAATTGTAAAATGTCGCGCGCAAGACATTTTACCTGTCGCCAAGAAGACAGACAAGGTGTCCGTCCACTGACAAATAATTCGCAGGATATCTGATATTCTCTTTATAGCGTTCTTTTAAAACAATACTATGCGTGGGGGCAAACAACACAGTGGCAAACAAGGGCGGCATCGAATCTTTGTGTGACGGAGGTGAATCGCTAAGCAATGGCCCGAATCAGGGAATGCCTCTTGTTTGAATGCCGTTTTACGATAAGGTAAGGCAAATCAAAAAACGAAGGGAGCGATACACCTGGCAGGAACAATCTCTTCCTCCTCCACGGACGGAAAGGATTTCATCCAGGGAACATATGAAGAAAAAGAGTAATTGGCTATCTAGAGCTGCGATGCTTGTATTGGTTCTCATTCTAACCGGCCTTATTTTGGGTACCGTGGCCTCCGGCGCGACAGCGCCAGGACAGGAAAAAACGCTCGTGGTCGGCACCAGCCTCGGACTGGAGGGCAAACTCGGAGCGGCCATCGCCAAGGTGCCCGTGGGTACCGGCGCCGGGCAAATCGACCCCGACGCGCCGCGCGGGTTCCTGGGCATCCCGGGAGCTCCCAAAATCAACCCGCTTCTGGCCTTCTTATGGGCAATCTGGGTCGGCTGGATTTTCTCCACGGTCGGCGCCTTCGGCGGCATCATGGCCGGCGTGGGACACATGACCATCTTTGGCCTGGGGGACTACACGAAAACATTCAAGAACACGGCCAATGATTTCAATAAGATTCTCACCGACTGCATCCGCATGTCCAACCAGTGGCTGGTCGGTCTTTCCTCGGCCATCAGCAGCCTGAACTACCTGCGGGCCAAGCGCCTGGCCTGGCCGCTGGGACTCGCCCTGGGCGCCGGCTCTCTCTTCGGCGCCGTGGTCATCCCTTACCTCACCGGCGGGAAGATTTCCTTCAGCCAGTACCAGGGCTGGTTCGGCGTGGCTGTGTTCGTGGTCGGCGGCTTCCTCCTTTACGAAACCACCCCGAAGGGGCAGGCCGGCAAGAAGGCGGCCAAGGCGGCCGCACAGGCCTTTGAAAAGAGCGTAAAAGAAAAAGGCGAAGCAAAGGATGAAGGCATCGTCGTCAAAAGCTGGAGCATCACCAATATCCGGTTCTCTTTTTTCGGCGTCGAGTTTGGCTTCAACCCGGTCATGGCCTTTGTCGGCGGCGTCATAATCGCGTCCATCTCCTCCTTCCTCGGCGTCGGCGGCGGCTTCCTTTACGTGCCTTACCTGACCAGCCTGGTCGGTCTGCCCATGTTCGTAGTGGCCGGCACCTCGGCGCTGGCGGTGTTGATCAGCATGATCAGCAGCATCGCCTCCTACCTCAACTTTGCCGGGGCAGCCGTGGATTGGGCCCTGATCGGCACCGAGCTCATCGGCGTGTTCATCGGCTCCATGATCGGTCCGCGTACACAGAAGTACATTCCTGACATCTGGCTGAAGAGGCTCTTCGTCTTGCTTGCGCTGTACGTCGGTCTCGGCTACTTCAGCAAGGGCTTCTTTGGCAGCGCCTGGGTACCGATGTAAGCAAAACCGTGGTTTAACCGGCGGGACGGCGGCTCTGAACAGCCGCCATCCCGCAAATATCAATCAAAGCGGGGTGTGTGACAGTGAACTGGTGGCAAAGCCTGGACGTCTTTCTCGTCAATATGTACAGCATAAGCGGTTCGCCCGTGCTGGACTACTTTACCGGGACCCTCTTACTGGCCCTGATTGCCGTGGTGATCGGCGACTTCACCACTTCGCTGGTCTTCCGGACCAACCGGAGTCATTTCACCCATTTAAACAGCCGCCTGGCCGAGCTGCACGAGCTTTCCATGTCGGCCCTGAAGCTAAAGGACCGCACCAATTATCACGCGGTAAACCGGGAAGCCAACGACACCTTCGGGCTGTTCTTCTTCGGTATGGCCGGCCTTTCGGCCTCGTACCTGTGGCCGGCGTTCTTTGCCGTGGCCTGGATGCAAACCCGTTTTTCAGACATCGCCTTTCCACTGTTCCTGACCGGTTGGAACGCCAATTACACCTTTACCTTTCTGGTATCCTATCTTTTGATGCGGCTGCTGTTCTCAAGCCTGAAGCCGTACCTGCCCTATTTTAAAACCCAGTTGAGCTGAAAACACACATTATAAAAAAATAAAAAGGTCCGTAAACCCGGTTTAACCCGGGTGACAGAATAGTAGCTTGAAAGGAGATTCAAATGTCAGAGAAAGAAATGACCTACGTGGGGGCCCAGGAAATTTTGGAAAGGCTGCTGAAGCTGGACTACCATCCGGTGGCGATTAAATTTTTCAAGTCCGAAGAAGAAGCGGCGAAATATACGGCCGAAAAGAAAATGGCGGCCAAGGTCACCTTCTGCCAGTTTACAGCGGCTTCACGCATGGCCAATTATACCCTGAAGGGAACCAGGGAAAACATTTTGTGCGACAACTGCCTGACCAGTTTCGGCCTTACGGAGCCTTCCGAAGAGGAAGCCCTGGGACACTTGAAGTACGCCGTGGAACCAGACTTTGCCAGGGAGGTGATGGCCACCAAGCCCCGCCTTTCCCCGGGCGAAATCACCAGCTTTATGACGGCGCCCCTGGCCAAAACCCCTGTCGAGCCGGATGTGGTCATGTTCGTCTGCAACCCGCTCCAGGCCTACCACATTCTGAACGATTACATCGGCGCATTCAAAGTGCACCCACTGCAGTTCAACCACACCGTGAACTCCGCCGTCTGCGGCGGCGCCGTCTGGAGCTACCTCAACCACAAGCCCAACATGAACACCATGTGCGCCGGCAGCTACACTTCGGGTAAGACGGAAAAGGGCGAGGTCAACGTCTTTATTCCCGGAGACCAGATTCTCGGAGTCGCCAGGCAGCTGGCCCACCGCACGGAAGTGTTCAATGGCGCTTCCTTCCCATTCACCGGCACCGAGTGGCCCGGGCTGGATGTCTGCAAAAAGTGTCCGATGATCCGCTTCAAAGACGAAGAGTAAGCGAGCTGCCGAACAACCGCTTCACATAAAAAGCAAAACTGTAAAGAGGTAGTTGACCGGCGCCGGTCAACTACCTCTTTTGACAGCTCAATTCCGCACAAAACACCCGGGACGCTCCGGTCACAATGCAATATGAAAACGGCACGGTTTTTTCTCACTCTCTCATCACACGATCCAGCGGGACAGTTTGTCCGGGTTGACGATGCTGATCTCCCGGCCTTCCAGCATAATGCTCTTCTCCTGCTTAAAGGTGTTCAGCAGGGACGTTACCGTCTGGCGTGAAGTGCCCACCATGCAGGCAATCTCTTCATGGGTCAGGGGCAGCTTGATCTTGATGCCGTCCTTGGACTCGGCGCCGCACCTCTCACCGATCTTCAGCAGCATCATGGCGAGTCGTCCCGGCGCCTGCCAGCAGACCATTTCGTGGATGATCGACTCGGCCTCACGCATGCGGGCGCCCAGGAGCTTCGCCACCTTAATGGCCAGAAAGGACTGGGCCGCCAGGACTTCTTCAAATTTTTGCCTGCCGACCGTCACCAGGGACACATTGTTGATCGCCCCGGCAAAACAGGTTCTCTCGCCGCCCCAGAGGGTTTCGGCCAGTCCCATCATCTCACCCGGGCTGCGGATACTGCCCACCGTCACTCGGCGGCCGTCACTGGATAGCCGGTAGATTTTCACCCAGCCGCTTTCAATCAGATAGACCCGATCCGCCAGCTCACCCGCCGAAAAAATGACCTGCCCCTTGGGGTAGTGAACGGTGGAACCGGCCTGCCGGATCATCATTTTTTCTGTTTCGCTAAGCATGATTTCTCCAGCTTTGATTAAACCCACGCCAATCACTCCCTTTAAAAACTAAATAAGCGGGTGTCTGAAATAACTTCAAAATTATTTTTTAAAATACTTCAACTTGCAAGACGAAAAAATATGATGCGTATTCTTCGAATATTCTTTAGTCAGTGAAATTGAAGTAACTTGAAAGAAGTGTTTAAAACGCCGGCATCACGCGCCAATACTGCAATATTTATAATCATACACAATTTGCTCTGAAAATTCAAGCTATTTTTGAGCGCAAAAAAGCGCCGCCACCAAACCCCGGCGCCCGAAAGCGATTCTTTACATTTTGTTTTTCACGGCACGGACAGCGCGGTATCCAGCGGCACGCTCTCGCCGAAGCGGCGTTCGACCGCCAGGTCGGACTTGCCGTCCCCGTTGAAATCGCCGGTTAAAAGGCGGGCTTTCGCGTCCTTTCCCCATATCACGGGCCATCCTTCAGGTGTAAACTCCTGCCCCGTGGAGCGGGCAAACTCCCATTTTCCGGTGATCCTGTCGTAAGCAGCGATGTCGTCCTTTCCCCCGCCGTTGAAGTCGCCGGCTGCGAACTGCCGATCGCTTCCGGCGGCAAAATGACTAAGCCACTCCCCGTTCCCGTCCGCCCCGCCGGCAGGCTTCAGGGAATGTCCGCTGCTCAAGGCCACCCGCCAGGCGCCAGTGGCCCGGTCAGCCACAGCGATGTCCATCTTGCCGTCCCCATTGAAATCCCCTGGCAGAAAGGCCACGTCCTTCGCCTGTTCCCAGCCGGACAGCCAGAGCTCCGGCTCGTCGAAGCCATCCCCGGCCGAGAGCGTCACTTTCCAGACGCCGTCCACCGGGCTCCGGTACAGGAGATCGCAGTTTTGATCGCCGTCAAGATCGCCGGCAAAAAGCATGGCCGGCGTGGCCAGGCCGGGGAATACACCCCACGGCTGTTCCTGGGGGATGAGCCGGCGCCCGTCGCTCAAAGCCACCCGGATGGTTTTGTCCCGGAGGTCAAATGCGGCGAGATCGCACAGCCCGTCCCCGTTAAAGTCACCGGCCACCAACTCAACCAGGCCGCCCTGGACCCAGCCCTTCAGCCACTCTTCGGCTTCTCCCCAACTGGCGGGGTTATTTCGCGGGATGGCGCTTTTTACCGCGCTCCTGGCGACGTAAAACCGGCCTGTCCGGAGGTCCGCCGCCAGCACGTCGTCGCGGCGATCGCCGTCAAAGTCACCGGTCAGCAGCACCCTTTCCGGCAAATTGTTGAAGGCGGCCAGGCGCTGGGCAGGGACGAAACGGACGAGGTCAGACACAGTGACGAAGGCGTAACCCCTCTCCTTAAAGCCGCTGATCAGCCGGTGCAGGTAAGAATCGGTCTCGTGGACGTAAAAAGTGTAGCCCTCGGGCGCTTTCATCTTATACATGAATTTGTATTCCTGGAACGGGTGAAAAAAGAAACTGGCCAGGACACCAGGCTCGTTTTTGTCCAGTTGACCCAGGATCCGCCCCACGTCCTTTTCCACGTCCACATTCAGCAGGGGCGCCGGGACGAAGACTCCAGCCTGGTTCTGGAGGCCGGTGCTTTCCCAGGAACTCATGTTTTTATAATTTTTGTCCCGCGGATTCGGATCATAGATCAGGCCGAAGTAATTGTTCAACACCTGGTACTGCTTCGGCGAAGCGGTATAATGGGGAGTCTCCCAGTAGTCGATGGGGATACCGGCTTTGCCGGCCAGTTCCAGGGCCTTTTTGACCCGTTCCCCGGCGTATTCCGGCCTGGCGAAAACAGCCGTCCCTTTTTCCATGAACTCGTAGCCCGCGCCGGAAACGTCCGACTGGTACTGGTGGGTGTAGCCGTGCAGGCCGATCAAGCCGCCCCGGCTGCGCATGTACAGCATCGTATCGACAAAGGCTTTGACCTGCGGGCTGGCAGTATCGCCAATATTAATCTCAATATTTTTTTTGGGGTCCCTGTAAAAGGGGATCAGGGAGACGTGAAAGGGGACCCCTTCCTGATGCAGGTAGTCAGCCATGGCCCTTAACTTTCCAAGTTTGTCTTCCGTGTCATATGCCCCGGGGCTGACGTCCTCCAGGCGGAGCAGCGCCTTTTTCTGGAGCACGTCAGCCGGTTCGAACCGGTCGTTCGCAGGACGGCTATCCATACGATAAAATAAAGCCACAAGAATAAAGAGAGAAATAATACCCGCCAGGTACGTTGCCTTCCTGAACAAAAAAAATCACCCTTATCAAAATAGATAGGATCAATATTGCTGCCCTTGCATCACGAATATACTGCCGGAACAGGGAAAAGTGCCGCCTAGACGACAGCTGTCGACAAATTTTTAATATTACTTCTACAAAGAAGGCCGTATTTCCTTCTGCGTATATGTCGACAAAATCAACCTCTTTTAATTCGGAACCGTTACCGCTATAATGAGCTATGGGGGTGTTTAAATAATGGCAAGCAACAGTTTTAAAGGGATCTACGTGCCTGACAAAGACGGCAAGCTGAGACCGGTTTTAAGACTGACCGACACCAGCAATTACCCGCCTGCCACGGCCTCTACCATTCTCAGCCAAACTGCTTACCCGGATTCCGGCCTGCTCAACAGAACCTGGAAGTGGCTGAAAAGGTGTTTTTAAATCCGCGCCGGGCAGGTGATACAATCTCAATACGCTTTTGAACAGACTTGTGCACGGCATCGATCACGCCGGTGACATCAATACTTTCACCACGGCCGGAATGTAGGCTTCATCCAGATATCCTCCGGACGCCGGCAGAAACGTGTCCCGTAACGGCCGGCCCCCGTCTACAGCTAATTTTTTGCTGTTCATTGATCCTTCACCTCGTGTTCTCTAAAGCAGATCCGTCCGGTAATCGGTAATCACCAGCCCCCCCTGGGTCTCGACGAACCGAACGACGGAGGCGAGCACCTTGTGCACGTGGGCCTGTTCGCAGCTCACAAAAGACACGCCCACGGTGGAGCGCTGCCAGAGTTCCTGCTCGGCCACCTCGGCCACAGACACGTTGAACCGGTTCCGGATCCGCTCAATGACGCTTTTTAAAATTCGCCTTTTATCCTTAAGCGAACCGGCCTCACCGAGAAACAGGTCGATGGTTAAGACACCCACGATCATCTTCACACCCCACATCTTCTTATTGCACATGCCTTTAAAGCAATCAATGCGCATCGCCCGCCGCTTCGCCGATCAACAGCGGCACAAAACGCAGGTAGTCGGCACAGACCAGGTGAAAGGCTATGCCCCAGGCCTTATCGGGCAGGCGCCAGTGGCTCGCGTTGGCGTGCAGGTGGCCGTAAACCACGGTCCCGACGCCGTACTCCAGAAAGAGGTCGATGAAACCCGAGCGCTCGTGCTGCTCGTTGGTGGGCATAAAGTGCATCATGGCCACGATCTTCTTGCCGGCCGGCCGGGCGGACCGCAGTGAATTTTCCAGGCGAATCAGCTCGCGCCGGTATATTTTTTCGTCTTTTTCGCTAAAACCGCCGGCGTTGGGGCAAACCCACCCCCGGGCGCCGCACAGGAGCACATCACCGGCCACGAAACAATCGTTCTGGATCACCCGCATGTTCGGCGGGAGCGCCTGTCTCAACTGCTTCAGACTTTGCCACCAGTAGTCGTGGTTGCCGGGCACCGCCACAATAGTGCCCGGGAGCATCCCCAAAAATTCAAGGTCATGCCTGGCCTCGGGAAGCCTGAGCGCCCAGGAGATGTCGCCGGGCATCAGCACGAGATCACCGGGTTCAACCGTTTCCAGCCAGTTTGCATATAATTTGCGGTAATGTTCGGTCCATAATTCGCCAAAAATGTCCATTGGCTTGTAGGTGCGGACGCCGCACCAGTTTCGCGGGTCGGGCGGGGCGGCGAAAGAAAGATGAAGATCGCCGATGGCGTAAACTTTCAAGGTTTTTCCCTCCAGTGAGCGGTTCCGCCGTGATTATGCAGTGGCCTGTCACCATCCACAAGGATAATTATAACACAATGCCGAAGCCAAAAAAGAGGGTGTTACACCCTCTTTTTTGGCTTCGGCACAACATGTTCCGCAACATTTTGGAAGGCCGCCAATCCTGGCGGCCTTCCCTCTTGCCAACCGGAAACCGGATTTTTCACGAGCCGCCAATTATCAGGCAGTCTTGTTCAGAATGGCGGCCAGGTCCTGATCGGGCGTGGTGATGGGTTTGATATCAAAGTTCTTGACCAGAACGTCCAGCACGTTGGGCGAGATAAAGGCCGGCAGGCTTGGTCCCAGGCGGATGTCCTTGATGCCCAGGTGCAAGAGCGTGAGTAAAATAGCCACCGCCTTTTGTTCATACCAGGACAGCACAATGGAGAGTGGCAGGTCGTTCACGCCGCAGTTAAAAGCGTTGGCCAGCGCCACGGCGATCTGGACGGCGGAGTAAGCGTCGTTGCACTGCCCGACGTCCAGCAGGCGGGGGATGCCGCCGATGTCGCCGAGCTTTTTGTCAAAGAAGCGGAATTTGCCGCAGGCCAGGGTCAGGATGATGGAATCCTTGGGCGCCTTCTCCACGAACTCGGTGTAGTAGTTGCGGCCGGGCTTGGCGCCGTCGCAGCCGGCAACCAGGAAGAAGTGCTTGATGTCGCCGCTCTTGACCGCGTCGATGACCTTGCCGGCCACGCTCATCACCGTGTTGCGGGCAAAGCCCACCATCACGCTGTCCTTTTCTTCGTCGGACGGGAAACCGGGCATCGCCAGGGCCTTTTCAATGACCGGCCCGAATTCGCCGTTCTTGACGTGCCGGACGCCGGGCCAGCCGACCAGGCCGGTGGTGAAGATGTTGCCATGGTAAGACGCCTGAGGTTCCTGGATGCAGTTGGTGGTCATCAGGATGGCCCCCGGGAAATTCGCGAATTCTTTCTTCTGGTTCTGCCAGGCGGTTCCGAAGTGGCCGTAAAAATGTTTGTATTTTTTCAGCTCCGGGTAGCCGTGGGCCGGCAGCATTTCACCGTGGGTGTAAACGTGGATGCCCTTGCCCTCACTCTGCTTCAGGATTCCCTCCAGGTCTTTCAGGTCGTGGCCGGAGATCAGGATGCACTTGCCCTGCTTGTGACCGAGAGGCACACTGGTCGGAACGGGGTGACCATAGGCGCCGGTGTTGGCCGCGTCAAGCAGTTCCATGACGCGCAGATTCACCCCGCCGCACTTGAGCGCAAGACCCACCCAGTCGTTGAGGGTGAGGTTCTTGTTGGCCAGGGCCGCCAGCCCCTCGTGAATAAATGCGTAAACGGCGTCGTCTTCCTGGCCGAGGATGCGGGCGTGATCGGCGTAGGCAGCCACGCCCTTGATTCCGTATATCGTAATCTGCTGCAGGGACTGGATGTCGGCGTCGGCGCCGTGGTCATTGGCCAGGCCCACTTCCTCACCCTGCTTGATCAGCCCGGACAGGTCGGCGGCGGGCTTGAAGGCAGCGGAGACATCGGCAAAGTCCACCTTGCCGCCGGCCGCGGCCACTTTTTTCCTCATTTGGGCAGTCAATTCGACGCAACGGTTGATCATCGACTGGAAGCGAGCCGGGTCGAAGTCCACGTTGGTCAGGGTAGAGAACAGAGCCTCGCAAGTAAACCGGTTTACCTCCTGATCCACCACACCGGCCCGGCGCCCTTCATCAGCATACAAGGACAGGCCCTTCACAGCATGGACCAGCAGGTCCTGAAGCGCGGACACGTCGGGCTGCTTCCCGCAAACCCCCTGTACGGTACAACCTGTTCCTTTAGCAGTTTGTTCACATTGGTTGCATAACATTGTAACGACCTCCTGTTTTTTTATTTATTTTGTTTATTTTATCCTGTTTTTGCTCTCCCTTCAGTTAATCAAGTCATCATTCAAAGGTGATCTTCGTCACAGACTCCCATGCGGCAAACGGCTTGCAGCAATACCGGGCTGGTTTTACCGGCATGATGACACTCAAGCTCGCTTAAATCTTCATCGGTTAAACCGCTTTGGCGCCAGCATTTTTCGAACTCTGGCAGTATAATAAATGATTACCCGCCCACGATTTTCACCCGATTTTAATTTATGGGAAAGCAGGAAAATCGTGCATTATATCGAAATCTTAAGGCGTTATATATTTTTACCCCGTGGGTACTCATGTTATACAATATAACATTGATAGGGAGTGATTCTCTTGAAAAACATCAAAATGAAGGTTGACGGGAATATCCTGCTGGTCACGGTTGAGCTGACAAATGAAAAATATTAATTCTCCTCATCGAATATCTTTTTCCCTGCCGAAATTATTAGTATTCTTTTGCCTCGCTATTTTTATACTAACTTTGCGGGTTTCCTATATAACAGCTGCGTATTCATTATATATATCAAAGCTAATAATCTGCTTGGAAGCTGCAGGAATATCCATTCTAGTTATTGTGCTCGCATACATAGCTAATAAATATCTTTCACGTTTACAATTTATCACTGCATTATGTATCTTAGCTTTTTGTGTTCGCTTAATATGGATAACTACAATCCCAACTCCAGTAGAGTCTGATTTTCTGATAATGTATAATGGCGCGTTGCATGCAGCCAAAGGAGACTATGCCTTTGCCCAACAGCCATATTTTACGACATGGGTGTACCAACTTGGCTTTACCATGTACGAATCTTTGATCATCAAATTGTTTGGTGCCGGAACAATAGCGCTAAAATCTTTAAACATCCTATATTGTACAGGGCTTACTGTCCTGACTTATCTTATTGCTTCCAAAGTTTTTAATGAATGGTGCGGTCGTATTGCGGGTATAATGTATGCTCTAAATATTTCTAATATCCTTTACGGTTCCGTATTGACAAGCCAGCATTTGGCTGTATTTTTATTTTATTTAACTTGCTATTTATTAATAGCTAAATTTTCAACAAACAATTATTCATGGATATTTATAGGAATAACATTAACTTTAGGAGATATTATTAGACCTCTCGGTTATTTTTTCTTGATAGCAATAGCTATTTATATTTTATTAAAAGTACTTCTCGAAATGGATAAAACAAATAGAATCAATGCCACCAAAAGACTTTTTGGCGTTATAATTGTTTTTTATTTATTTCATTCTATAATTAGCTATTCATTTATTGCTGCTGGAGTTACACAATACCCACTAAATGATCGAGATCCTTTATGGAAGTTTGTATTAGGTCTAAATCATGAAACTTTCGGCATATATTCGCAAGCAGACGAAAATCGCATCATGAGTATAGAAAACATCAACCAAAGGCAGCATGAAGAGTGGAATATTATCAAAGAAAGAACAGATGATAAAATAGATTTATTGCAATTATTCTATATGAAATTTACTATTATGTGGGGGAGCGTGGATGGCTCCGGGGAGTGGAGTCTTAGCACATTAAAAGAGTTAGAGCTTGAAAGAAATTTAATGAAACATGAATGCTTGATCTATATATCAGCTATGTTGTTTGGTATTATTGGACTGGTTTCGCTTATTTCTAAAAATAATGCTAGCTTCCAGTATACTCTTCTCCTGCTTTTGATTATTGGGTATGTACTTGTCCACCTTTTAATTGAAATTCAAACGAGGTACCGATATGAAATTATCCCGAGCTTCACTGTAGTACAAAGTTACGGAGTATATATAACTTATAAATATTTACAGAAGATATGTATTAGAAACACATAAATGGCTAAAATAAAAACTTTCCAATTTGTAAGCCTTTACGGAGCAACAATATGGAAATGAAATTAAATCCCCTATAAGTATATCTAAATGATATGATAACTAAATGGAGCTTACTAAATTAATATGCACATCGAGTACAGGGTAACAAGCGATCATGATAATCAAAAGGTCTCACAGATACTCAAGAACCATCTGAAATTTTCCCGTGGTGAAATACGAAGGATTAAACGCTGTGCCGGACTTATGGTGAACGATCAAACAGTTCGTTTGAATTCGCTGGTGAAAGAAGGCGATTTAATACGGGTAAATTTTCAGGATGATGATCAGCCGGTAATACCCCAGGATATACCATTGAATATTCTCTTTGAGGATGAACACATCCTGGTAGTGAACAAACCATTCAATATGCTGGTACACCCGCTCTCACATCACGTTCTGAACACCTTGGCCAACGGCGTTATTTACCATTGGCAGCTACAAGGCCATAACAGTAAATTCAGATCGGTCAGCCGGTTGGATAAAGATACTTCTGGAGCTATCTTAATCGCCAAAAGCAGTTACATCTGTCATCAACTTTCCGGGCAAATGAAAAACGGCATGTGCCGGAGGGAATACCTGGCAGTGGCGCATAACAGAATAACTATGGATTCTGGAATTATTGATTTCCCTATCGGTCGACTCTATGATGATTCCCTTATCTTTGGAGTAACATCTCAGGGTAAAGAAGCGATCACTCATTTTACCGTAATACAGCGTTTCGCCAGCGGCAGTCTAGTCAAATTGCGGTTAGAAACGGGACGTACCCACCAAATAAGAGTTCATATGAGACATTTCGGCCATCCCTTAATGGGAGACGATCTGTACGGGGGCAGTTTAGAGCTGATCCATCGTCAGGCTTTACATAGTTGTAATCTGGAGTTTAACCATCCTGTCACCAAGGAACACATGCAACTGGAGGCCCCTCTGCCGGCCGATATGACATCTTTAATTCATAAGTTAAAAAAACAGTTACCCTAATTCCCGCGTTGAAAACATTTAGTCACCATACTAATCCCCCTTTCCACATCTCCCCGTTTGATACGTTCGTAATATTCTATTTCCTCTTTTAACTGCTCGTGGAAAGAGAGCGCTGGCTCCATAGCCCGGTTTATTTGCTCTTCTGTCAGATTCATTTGTTCAAGTTGCTCTCTTTGTTTTTGAATAAACTCACGATCTTGGTCTAGCCTTCGGAGCATTTCTTGATATTCTTTTTCAGTTCGAATCAATCTTCATCACCCTTTCTTATCTTATGATCTTTATTATGCCTTTAGGTTCATAAGTGTATCGCTCAACTCTTCCAGGCCGCCTGCTTAATTACCCGCCCACGACTTTTACCCGATTTTCATTTCTGGCAAAGCAGGAAAATCGTGCATTTTATCGAAATTTTAAAGCGTTATATATTTTTACCCCGTGGGTACTTATGGTATGCCATAATATTGATAGGGAGTGATTCTCTTGAAAAACATCGAAATGAAGGTTGACGGGAATATCCTGACAATCACGGTTGACCTGACAAAGGATTTTGGGCCGTCGTCGTCCGGCAAGACTATCATCATTGCTTCAACGGAAGGTAACGCCAGTATTCCCGGCCATGATGCAGTCAAGGTGGGGCTGAACGTTTATAAGAAAAAATGAGTTATGATGAATGATATAGTAAATGAAAGCATTGTCTGAATAAAAAGCCCCACCCTGGTACGATGGACGAAGTACATCGCCGTGGTGGGTTCGGTTTTTCGTTGGTACTGGTGGTTCGGCTTGAACGAAGAACATGCCAATTATAAGTTGACTGCTCCGACCTGTTATAGAAAATTATTACATAACGGCTTGTTGCCGGGAACGACAAATTTACGCCTATTGACATCCAAAATAAGATATGTTAAAATACATAAGTAAAATAACTTAACCGAAAAGGGGTGTCACTTATGTTAGCTACTTACAGCGATTTTATTGCCCAAAACCCAAACTGCCGCAAGTTCGAAAACGATGATGATATGCAGAACGTTTTCAGCTTTCTCTCGCAAGACTTCATCATCGTCCAGATGATAGATGCAAGCGAAGCTGGTAAACCAGCTCTCGCACCTGTTGCTGTCAATGTCGAACATTTCTTCATTGACCCAAACAAGCCACACGATAATTCGCTTGATGACAATTTCACCAAGCAGGCTGTGGGTCTGATGGTAAAGACCATACTTGAACCCTTTGGGTACACAGTCTGGAAACAAAAAGACCTGCCCAAAAGCACTAATGCGACTAAGTTCCAGTCAGCTTCAACCTACCGCTTTAACATCACCGCCCCAAGAACAATGAAAATCGTAAAGCGAATTGAAGCTATAAACAACTCCATAGAAAGAGGCAATGGCCATGACTAAAGAGCAAGAACTGATGGAATTTCTCCGCACACGAGTTTTTCAACCCGTACTTGATTCGCCTACTGCTTCAAAAGAACTGAAAGGCGGGGTTAATCTCACCATCTCTCGTATGAATCAACGCGATGCCGCAGGTATGGTGCAGTATTTTTGGTCTGCTGTAATTGGTACTGAGCGTCATCCGTGTTCTGTTAAGACCTTAATATAACATTAATAGACAGATATAGCACATAATCCCTGGGAAAACACCTGACGAAAAATGGTGAAATTGCTCTTTGAT
>Ga0209347_1002092_pt1 | contig 27929 bp, 29 predicted proteins | sample AutmiccommuBRH23_FD_187382 | JGI IMG/M metagenome (GOLD analysis project Ga0209347, IMG submission 187382) | Deep subsurface microbial communities from Mt. Terri, Switzerland - Autotrophic microbial communities BRH/23 (SPAdes) (version 2) | ecosystem: Environmental > Aquatic > Deep subsurface >...
CCCTCTGTTCGCGGCCCTCCCGCCTACCGCACCTGAGGTCCGCCGGTTCCGGAGTCCGAAGTCCCGAGAACCCGACCAGTCCGGCGGGTACTGGAGGGGGGAACGTTCCGGACAGAGCGGGCGTTGGTTGGGGCAGTGGCCCCGTCCTCGATGAAAGGCCAGGCATGACCGACAGCGCCAGGGACACCACCCGGGACTCCGACCGAGACCCAGCCCGGGACCCAGCCAGCGACCCAGCCTGGGACACGGGGCGTGAACCCGTCGCCGACCGCGGGGACGCCCAGCCGCCCACCACAGCGAGCGACCCCCCGGGAGCGAGCTCAGCGGCATACGTCGACTACGACTTCGCCAAGTGGACCGGGCGCACCGTCGTCAAACCCGGCCCCCAGGTGACCAAGGACGAGGCGGACGCCATCGTGGCCGACCTCCGGGCCGCAGCTGCCGAGGCGCGCGAGCCGGTGGCCACGACGAGTCGGCTCCACGCTCCCGATGACGCGCCGCCGCCGCTCATCGTCGACCGGGTGGGCTGGATCAGTGCCAACGTCGACTCGTTCAAGGCGATGCTCGACCCGGTCGTCGACAAGCTCGTCGCGACGCGCAAGGGCGCCGACAGCCCGGCCGTCCAGGCCATCGGCGGCAAGGTGACGGGCGCCGAGATGGGCGGCCTGCTCGCCTACCTGTCGAGCAAGATCCTCGGCCAGTACGACCTGGCCCCCGGAGGGACCCCCCGGCTCCTTCTCGTCGCCCCCAACGTCGTCGAGGTCGAGCGCAAGCTCGGGGTCAGCCCCCGGGACTTCCGGCGCTGGGTCGCCATGCACGAGGAGACGCACCGCGTGCAGTTCACCGCCGTGCCGTGGCTGCGGGACCACCTCATCGCCAGGTCCCAGTCGCTCGCGGTGGACCTGGCGCCCACAGCCGAGGAGGTCGGACAGCGGCTCGACCAGCTGGCCCGGAACCTGCCGGGGGTGATCTCCTCGGGTGAGGGCCTCGGTCAGCTCTTCGCCACACCGGAGCAGAAGGCCCGGATCGCCGAGCTCACCGCCGTGATGTCGCTCCTCGAGGGGCACGCCGATGTCGTGATGGACGATGTCGGCCCGAGCGTCATCCCCACGGTCGATGACATCCGTCGCAAGTTCAACGCCCGGCGCAGCGGAGCCGTGGGCATCGACCGGTTGCTGCGCAAGCTCCTCGGCATCGAGGCGAAGATGCGCCAGTACCGGGATGGGGCTGTCTTCGTCCGAGCCGTCACGGACGAGCTCGGCCGGGAGGGGTTCAATGCGGTGTGGTCCTCGCCCGATACCCTGCCCAAGGCCACCGAGATCCTCGACCCCGGCGCCTGGGTGCGCCGGGTCCACGGCTGAGCAGGAGGCTCTGACCGACATGACCGGACCCGACCCAGCGGTCGCAGCCACCCGGCTCGCCGTCCGACAGCACTTCGCCGACGTCCCCGAGGGCGGGCTCGTGCTCGTCGCCTGCTCTGGCGGCACCGACTCGCTCGCCCTCGCCGCAGCGCTCGCCTTCGAGGCGCCACGATCTGGCCGGCGGGGTGGCGCGGTGGTCGTCGACCACGGGCTGCAGGAAGGGTCCGGCGCGGTCGCGGAACAGGCGGCGCAGACCTGTCGCGAGCTGGGACTCGCGCCGGTCGAGGTGGTGGTGGCTGAGGTGCGGATCACCGGGTCCGGCCTCGAGGCGGATGCCCGCGCAGCACGCTACAAGGCGATCGACGCCGTGGCTGACCGCGTCGGCGCCAGCCAGGTGCTGCTCGGCCACACGCGGGACGACCAGGCCGAGCAGGTGCTGCTGGGGCTGTCGCGGGGCTCCGGTGCGCGCTCGCTGAGCGGCATGCCGCTGCGCCGTGGCCGCTTCGTCCGTCCACTGCTCGCCCTCCCGCGGGCCACGACGATGGCGGCCTGCGAGGCCCTGGGGGTCCAGCCCTGGCACGACCCCCACAACGAGGACCCCTCGTTCCGCCGGGTTCGGGCGCGCCGGTTGCTCGGCGCCCTCGAGGGCGACCTCGGGCCAGGGTTCGCCGCAGCGCTGGCTCGCTCGGCCGACCTCCTTCGTGAGGACGCGGACTACCTCGAGAGCCTCGCCATCCGGGCCAGGGAGGAGCTGCCGGCAACGGCGGGCGACCCGGGCGTGGACCTGCAGGCGCTCGCGGCGCTGCCCCGTGCCATCCGCACTCGGGTGTGGCGCATCCTCGCCGCCGAGGCGGGGGCGCCGATCTCCGATGTCACCGCGGCACACGTGGAGTCGCTCGATGCACTGCTCACCTCATGGCACGGGCAGGGGCCGCTCCACGTGCCCGGTGGCATCGCCGTGGCTCGGACGGGCGACGCCATCCGCTTCAGCCCGATCCGCGAGACGGCCGACGCCCACTGACCCACACTCACCCGCACTCACCTCACTGACCGGCCCGGCTCCCCTCGCGGGCGCCACGAGGCGTCGCCGACGACGCAGGGGGTTTGACGGTGGGGTTGAATGGGGGCGCACAGCGAACTGCACGTCCCCCTCACGCAGCAAGGAGCCTTCGTGGACCGCGAGCACATGGCAGCAGACCTGGCCAAGGTCCTCCTCACCGAGGAGCAGATCCAGACTCGCCTCGGCGAGCTCGCGGTGGACATCTGGAGGGACTACGAGGGCAAGGACCTGCTCCTCGTCGGCGTCCTCAAGGGCGCCGTCGTCGTCATGGCGGACCTGATGCGGGCGCTGCCCGGCACCGCGCCGATGGACTGGATGGCCGTCTCCTCCTACGGCTCCGGCACGAAGAGCTCCGGCGTCGTGCGGATCCTCAAGGACCTCGACGTGGACATCACCGGCAAGGACGTCCTCATCGTCGAGGACATCATCGACTCCGGCCTGACGCTGTCCTGGATCAAGGCCAACCTCGAGTCGCGCAAGCCGGCCTCGGTCGAGATCTGCACGCTGTTGCGCAAGCCGGACGTCGTCAAGGTGGACATCCCGGTCAAGTACGTCGGCTTCGACATCCCCAACGAGTTCGTCGTGGGCTACGGGCTCGACTACGACGAGCGTTACCGCAACCTGCGCTGCGTGGGGACCCTCGCGCCGCACGTCTACGAGTGACGTGACGACCGCCTGACGGCAGTCAGGCCGTATGCCGCTGGGCTGGCTCAGTGGGCCACGCGGCAGGATGTGCCCATGACGTTCTCCATCGTGGCCCGTGAGGGCGAGGCCTACGGCGTCGCCGTGGCGAGCAAGTTCCTCGCCGTGGGCGCCGTCGTCCCCGGCGCCCGGGTCGGTGTCGGCGCGGTGGCCACCCAGTCGTGGGCGCGGGTCGCCTACATCCCGGAGCTGCTCGGACGGCTGGAGGCGGGCGAGTCGGCGGAATCGGCGCTCGACTCGGTGACGGCGATGGACCCGGGCGGGGCGACCAGGCAGGTCGGTGTCGTGGGCCGGGAGTCGGCGGCGACGTTCACGGGCGACGAGTGCACCCCGTGGTGCGGCGGTGTCGCCCGAGTCGGCGACGGGGACTCCGCCTACGCCATCCAGGGCAACATCCTCGTCGGCCCCGAGGTCGTCGCCGAGATGGAGCGCGCCTGGCTCGATTCGGCAGGGGTCACCCTGCCCCAGCGACTGCTCGCAGCCCTCGTCGCCGGTGACGCTGCCGGCGGGGACGCGCGTGGTCGCCAGAGCGCCGCGATCTACGTGGTCGAGCCCGGTGCGGGCTACGACCGGAGCGGCGTCGCCGCCGACCTTCGGGTCGACGACCATGCCGACCCGGTCACCGAGCTGCGGCGGCTGCTGGACGAGTGGGAGATGTACTTCGGGCGGCCTGAGGACGTCCGCCCGCTCGAGGGCGACCTGGCAGCCGAGGTGGGTCACCTGCTCGAACGGCTCGGGCATGGCCCGGGTGAGGACGGGGTGGAGGCAGCGCTGGTGGCCTGGGCCGGCGAGGTGAACTACGAGTCGCGACTGGCGCCCGGAGGCATCGACCGCCGCGTCCTGGAGGCCCTGCGCGCCAGCGCGGCCCGCGGCCCCGCGGTTGACCGATGACGCCGGTCGCCTCCGTCGACCTTCCGTCGGTCCGGAAGAGCCCGTCGGGACGCGCGGCAGGATCGGCGGTGGGCTGGTTGGTCGTGGGGGCCCGGGATGCGGAACACTGGGAGTTCGCCGAACGTTGATCCCGTGCACACCACGGTGCACTCACACTGACGAGCAGGAGGACCGGGGCCTTCGCGCCCCGCACGTACATGGACGCAAAGCGGATTCTGCGCACCCCCTTGGTGTGGATCATGGTCCTCATCAGCGCGCTCGTCTTCGGCATGATGTTCTCGGACGCTGGTGCGCCCCGCATCGACACGTCCGAGGCGATGAAGCAGATCACCTCCGGCAACGTCGAGTCGGCCAAGCTGCTCAACAACGAGCGCATGGAGCTGACCCTCAAGCAGCCCTACACCTCGGCCGACAAGACGGTGAAGGACGCGAAGACGGTCTTCGCCTTCTACGTCGAGGCCCGTGGCGATGATGTCGTGGCCGCGCTCAACGAGCACCTGCCGCCGAAGAACTACACCGACTTCATCGAGGAGCCGAGCTGGATCGGCACGCTCCTCGTCTCGATCCTGCCGATCATCATCATCCTGGCCCTCTTCTGGTTCCTCATGGGGCAGATGCAGGGCGGCGGCAACCGGGTCATGCAGTTCGGCAAGTCGCGCGCCAAGCTGGCCACCAAGGACACCCCGAAGGTGACGTTCGCCGACGTCGCCGGCTGTGACGAGGCGATCGAGGAGCTGCAGGAGATCAAGGAGTTCCTCCAGGAGCCGTCGAAGTTCCTCGCCGTCGGGGCCAAGATCCCCAAGGGCGTGCTGCTCTACGGACAGCCCGGCACGGGCAAGACGCTGCTGGCCCGCGCGGTCGCCGGGGAGGCCGGCGTGCCCTTCTACTCGATCTCCGGCTCGGACTTCGTCGAGATGTTCGTCGGCGTCGGCGCCAGCCGCGTCCGCGACCTCTTCGAGCAGGCCAAGGCCAACGCCCCGGCCATCGTCTTCGTCGACGAGATCGACGCCGTGGGCCGCCACCGTGGCGCCGGCCTCGGCGGCGGGCACGACGAGCGCGAGCAGACCCTGAACCAGCTGCTCGTCGAGATGGACGGCTTCGACGTCAAGACCAATGTCATCCTCATCGCCGCGACGAACCGCCCCGACATCCTCGACCCGGCGCTGCTGCGGCCCGGGCGGTTCGACCGGCAGATCGCGGTCGAGGCGCCGGACATGATCGGTCGGCACCGCATCCTCGAGGTCCACAGCCAGGGCAAGCCGATGGCCGACGACGTCGACCTGCTCGCCGTCGCGCGACGCACCCCCGGGTTCACCGGCGCGGACCTCGCCAACGTCCTCAACGAGGCGGCGCTCCTCACCGCTCGGGGCGACCGCAAGATCATCGACAACCGCGCCCTCGACGAGGCGATCGACCGGGTCATCGCGGGCCCGCAGAAGCGCAGTCGGATCATGTCGGCCAAGGAGCGCAAGATCACCGCCTACCACGAGGGCGGTCACGCACTCGTCGCGGCAGCGTTGAACCACACGGACCCCGTGACCAAGGTGACGATCCTGCCGCGCGGCCGCGCCCTGGGATACACGATGGTCATGCCGGTGGACGACAAGTACTCCACGACCCGCAACGAGATCCTCGACCAGCTCTCCTACGCTCTGGGTGGCCGCGTCGCGGAGGAGATCGTCTTCCACGAGCCGACGACCGGCGCGTCGAACGACATCGAGAAGGCCACCGGCATGGCCCGCAAGATGGTGACCGAGTTCGGCATGAGCGAGCGGATCGGCGCCATCAAGCTCGGCCAGAGCCAGGGCGAGGTCTTCCTGGGCCGTGACTACGGGCACCAGCGCGACTACTCCGAGGAGATCGCCGGCGTCGTCGACGAGGAGGTCCGCAAGCTCATCGAAGGTGCGCACGACGAGGCCTACGAGGCGATCAACTCCAACCGCGACGTGCTCGACCGCCTCGTCCTCGAGCTGCTCGAGAAGGAGACGCTCAACCAGGCCGAGATCGCCAAGGTGTTCCACGACATCGTCAAGCTCCCGATGCGGCCGACCTGGCTGTCGTCCCAGGCACGCGTCCCCGGGGACCGACCCCCGGTCCTCACTCCCGCGGAGGCCGCGGCGCAGCAGAACGGCCACCTGGCCCCTCCGGTGCCGCCCGACCCCGAGCTCGAGGAGAAGATCGACGAGGCGGCGTCCGTGGGTGCCCACCCGCTCGCGGAGGAGCACCCGCCGGTCGCGGTCGTCGAGGTCCCCGACGACCGTCCGGTGAACCCGGACGAGAAGGCGTGATCGATGGCGATCGACGTGGCGAGGGCTGAGGCCGCCGTCCGAGAGCTCCTCATCGCCATCGGCGAGGACCCCGGGCGGGACGGGCTGGTCGACACCCCGGCCCGCGTCGCCCGCTCCTACGCGGAGATCTTCGCCGGCCTCGACATGGAGGCCGGCGACGTGCTGGACAAGACCTTCGAGATCGAGCACGACGAGCTCATCATCCTGCGCGACATCGAGCTCTACTCGACCTGCGAGCACCATCTGGTGCCCTTCCACGGCGTTGCCCACGTCGGCTACATCCCGGGCCGGGACGGCAGGGTCACCGGCCTCTCCAAGCTGGCCCGACTCGTCGAGGTCTACGCCCGCCGACCCCAGGTTCAGGAGCGCCTCACCAGCCAGATCGCCGACGCACTCGTGGAGCACCTCGGGGTCCAGGGGGTCATCGTCGTCATCCAGGCGGAACACCTGTGCATGTCGATGCGCGGCATCCGCAAACCGGGCGCCTCCACCATCACGTCTGCGGTGCGTGGCCAGCTGCGCGACCCGGCCACCCGGGCCGAAGCCATGGCTCTCATGCTCGAGGGCAACAAGTGACCCACCAGGCCGTCCCGACGACAGAATGTCGGCCATGACCGCCTCAGACGCCGCAGCGCTCGCCGCCGCCGCTCTCGTCGCCGAACGCGACCGCACGCTCGTCATGGGCGTGGTCAACGTGACGCCCGACTCGTTCTCCGACGGTGGCGCCTGGTTCGAGCCCGAGGCGGCGCTCGCGCATGGGCGCGAGGTGCTCGCTGCCGGGGCCGACATCGTCGACGTCGGTGGGGAGTCGACCCGGCCCGGCGCCGACCGGCCCTCGGTGGAGGAGGAGCTGCGCCGCGTGCTGCCCGTCATCCGGGACCTGGCCGAGCGCGGCGCGGTCGTGTCCATCGACACGATGCGGGCCGAGGTTGCCGCCGCGGCGCTCGACGTCGGGGCGGGGATCGTCAACGATGTCTCGGGCGGCCTCGCCGACCCCGACATGGTTCCCCTCGTCGCTGGGGCCGGCGTTCCCTACATCGCGATGCACTGGCGCGGTCACAGCGCCGACATGCAGGCGCTCGCCGTCTACGACGACGTCGTGGCAGACGTGTGCCGGGAGCTCGGGTCGAGACGCGACGAGCTGCTCGAGGCCGGGGTCAACGAGGACCTGCTGGTCCTCGACCCGGGTCTCGGCTTCTCCAAGACGGCCGAGCACAACTGGGCCCTGATGGCCGCGTTGCCGGAGCTGCACGAGCTCGGGCACCCCGTTCTCCTCGGGGCCTCGCGCAAGACGTTCCTGGGCCGGCTGCGCCAGCCGCCGGGCGAGCCGCCTCGTCCGCCGGCAGACCGCGACCTCGAGACGACCGCGACCTCCGTGATGGCAGCCATGGCCGGCCTGTGGTGCGTCCGGGTCCACGACGTCGCGTCAACGGTGCGCGTGCTCTCGGTCGTCAGCGCCGCGCTGGCCCACCTGCCTTCCACCCCGGGCGGGGCCCAGGGGCAGGAGGGCGGCGACGCCCTCGCTGAGGCGTTCCGTGACTGACGAGATCGTCCTCAGGGGGGTGACCGCCCGCGGCCACCACGGGGTCCTGGACGCGGAGAAGCGGGACGGTCAGACCTTCGTCGTCGACGTCCACCTGTCTCTCGACCTGTCCCGGGCTGGGCAGACCGACGACCTGTCCGCCACCGTCAACTATGCCGAGGTGGCGTCGCTCATCGTGGCCCGCATCACGGGGCCCTCGTTCGACCTGATCGAACGGTTGGCCGAGGTCATCGCCGACGACGTGCTCGACCTCGGGCTCGTCGACTCGGTCGAGGTCGTGGTCCACAAGCCGGAGGCACCCGTGGGTCACCCCTTCACGGACGTCGAGGTGCGGATTCGCCGCAGCCGAGGCCCACGTGCGGTCATCGCGCTGGGCTCGAACCTCGGCGACCGGGGTCGCACGCTGTCGCTCGCGGTCGACGCACTGCGGTCGCTGCCGGGTTTCACCGTGACCTCCGTGTCGCCCATCGTCGAGTCCGAGCCCGTGGGGGGACCGGACCAGCCGCCCTACCTGAACGCCGTCGTCGTGGGGCGGACGACGCTGGCGGCCGCCGACCTGCTCGACGCGCTCCACCGCATCGAGGCCGCCCACGGCCGAACGCGCGACGTGAGATGGGGGGCCCGTACCCTGGACCTCGACCTCATCCAGGTCGGCACTCCGGGATCGGCGGAGGAGGTGGTGAGCGACGACGAAACCCTCACCCTCCCGCACCCTCGCGCCGGAGAGCGTGCCTTCGTGCTCGTGCCCTGGGCTGCTGCGGACCCTGATGCGCGTCTCCGGCTCGGCTCCGCGGACCAGGAGATCCGTCCCGTCCGACAGATCCTCGGCGGTCTGGACCAGTCGGGCGTCCGCCCGGGACCCGAGTGGGGCCAGTCGTGAAGCGTCACCCAGGCATCCGCGGCACCACCCTGGTCCTCACCGGGCTCGCGGTCCTCGTCCTGGCGTGGCTCGTCATGCGCTGGGTCGAGGCGTCGAGGGGCACCATCCCGGATCCGGGCTGGGTGGGCGCCGCCGCGATGCTGTTCCTCGGGGGAGGTGTCCTCGTTGCCGGTTGGCAGGTGCGCACCTTTCGTGACGGGACTCCTTCGCCCTCGATGACCGCCCTCCGCGCCGCGCGCACGCTGGTGCTCGGTCAGGCGGCCGCCTTGACGGGGGCCGCCCTGACTGGTTGGTACGCCGCGATCGTGCTGGTGCTGCTGCCCGACGCCGACGTCGAGTCGCAGCGGGGCCGCATCTGGCCGTTTGCCCTGCATGTCGTGGTGGCCCTGGCCCTGGCGATCGCCGGCATGGTGGTGCAGCGGTGGTGCCGGGTGCGCCCGCGGGACGAGGGGGACGACGACGAGCTCCGCCACCTGAACGGCTACGCCGAGGACCGTTGATGCAACGTTCGGAGATCCTCGGGGGTCTCCATGACATGGCGCTCCCGACGCGTGGCCGCAGGCTGCGAACTCTCGTGCTGGTTCTCCTGGTCCCGCTCGGCCTGACACTCGGCGGTTGCGGCGAGGTGGTCAGTCCCCTGCCCGGCTCGACCGGCGCGACGGCTCCCCGATCGGGGGAAGCGTCCGACGGGCGGCAACCGCTGACCGGTGCCCCCAGCGACCTGCCGGCCGGGTCGACCACCGCTCCGTCGGAGCCGGCCCCCGAGTCCTTCGTCGAGAGGGCGAAAGCGGTGGTGGCGGCGGTCCGGAAGGCAGGCCTCCCCGAGCAGCCGGCCGGGCCGACCCTGCTGGGGCCCTGGGCCGTCGACCTGTCCTTCGAGACGGACGCCCAGAAGGTCGCCTGGTCCGCAGGACGGGTCACGCTCGGGGCCCGCATCCCGAAGGACGAGATCGGCGTCTCGTCGATGAGGCTCCCGGACGGCACGGAGCGACCGGTCGACGTGCTCTCGCCGCGGGACGCGATGGCCCGCGCGCTCGAGGGCGCCGAAGGTGACTGCAGTGGCATCCCTCCGAGCGAATGTCAGCTCACGCTGACCGGCGCCACCCTGACGACGGCCCGCGTCCCGACCACGGCGGGCGAGGCCACCGTTCCCGCGTGGTCGTTCACGGCCACGGGGCTCGCCCGACCGCTGGTCGTCGTCGCCACCGCACCAGGGGTCCTCGAGCCGCCGCAACCGTCGGCCACCCCGCCCGCGCTGCCCCCGGCGTCGCCGGGGCTGAGCTCCGCCGACGCCCTCGCGGACGTCTCCGGCGAGACCATCACCGTCCAGCTCGGCCACGGTGCCTGCGACCGTGACCTCGCCGGCCACGCGGTCGAGTTCCCCGACCTCGTGGTCGTCGGAGGCACGTTCACCCCGCCCGACCCGGGCACCATGTGCACGATGCAGTACCTCCTCACCCCGACCGTCCTGCACCTGGCCAAGCCACTGGGCGACCGGTTGGTCATCGACATCGCGTCCGGGTCGCCGCGATACCTCGGCGTCCCCGCCTCCTGAGCTGCCCGCCTGCTCACCGACCCCGGGGTCGGAAGCGCACGGCTACTGCGTCGTCACCGCACCTTGGGCCGTGGTCGGGGCCCCGGTCGTCCGCGCGGTCGGGCGGGTCGTCGTCTCCGTCGTCTCCGTCGTCTCCGTCGTCCCGCGCCTGACGTCCGCCGTCCCCGAGACCGGGGCCGGCGACAGGGTGGACGTCGCCGGTGACGCCCCGGGAGGGCCCGTGACGACCGAGGTGGTCCGGTTCGGTCTCGGCGGGGGGATCGTGTCGACGAGGTCCTCGTCCGAGCACGCCGAGGTGCTCCACACCAGAGCCACGACGATCCCCACGGTGCCGGCGCGGACCGCTCGGACGCGCCCGAGCCAGCCCAGCGGCATACGGAAGATCACTTGTCGACGTCGCCGACCACGAAGAACATCGAGCCGAGGATCGAGACCATGTCCGAGATGAGCTGGCCGGGGAGCATCTCGGTGAGCACGGCGACGTTGTTGAAGGACGCGGAGCGCAGCTTGAGCCGCCACGGAGTCTTGTCGCCGCGGGAGACGAGGAAGTACCCGTTGAAGCCGAGCGGGTTCTCGGTCGCGCAGTAGATCTCGCCCTCCGGAACCTTGAGCACCTTGGGCAGCTTCACATTGATGGGGCCAGGCTGCAGCTGGATGAGCCGGTCGAGGCAGGCCTCGGCGATGTCGAGGCTGACCCGGGTCTGCTCGAGGAGCACCTCGAGGCGGGCCAGCGAGTCACCGGACTCACGGGTGACGACGCGACCCGGTCCGTGGGGCCCGAACAGCTCGCCGTAGGCGAGGTACGGAGTGTCGCGGCGCAGGTCCACGTCGATCCCGCTGGCGCGGGCGATCGGGCCGGACACCCCGTACGCGAGGGCGGTCTCTCGCGGCAGGACGCCCACTCCCTTGGTCCGGGCCTCGAGGATCTCGTTGCCCACCAGGAGGTGCTCGAGCGAGGGGAGTCGCTTGCGGACGTTGACGATCGCCTTGTCGACCCGACCGAGCCACCCGGCCGGAAGGTCCTCCTTGAGCCCGCCCACCCGGTTGAACATGTAGTGCATCCGACCGCCGGAGACCTCTTCGAGGACGGACTGGAGCTCCTCGCGTTCCCGGAAGGCGTAGAAGACCGGGGTGATGGCGCCGAGCTCGAGGGGATAGCTGCCGAGGAACATCAGGTGGCTGAGGACCCGGTTCAGCTCCGCGAGGGCGGTGCGCACCCACACGGCCCGCTCAGGGACCTCCATGCCGAGCATCTGCTCGACGCCGAGCACCACCCCGAGCTCGTTGGAGAAGGCGCTCAGCCAGTCGTGCCGGTTGGCCAGAACGATGATCTGGCGGTAGTCGCGCACCTCGAAGAGCTTCTCGGCGCCCCGGTGCATGTAGCCGATGATCGGCTCGGCCGTGACGATCCGCTCACCGTCGACGACGATCCGCAGCCGGAGGACGCCGTGGGTGGCGGGGTGCTGCGGTCCGATGTTGAGGACCATGTCCGCCGTCGCCAGACCTCCGGCACCCACCCCGACGGTGAGGGCGCGTGGACGCGAGGAACGGTGCGACACGGTCGTCTCGGTCATGGGTCGAGTATGCCGTGTCCCCACTCGGTCGGAGCGACCGGTGTTGGCCGAGTCTCAGTGATCCTCGTCGCCCGTTCCACCGAGCTCGTCAGACGGCCTGCGCCGGAGCCTGACCGTCATGAAGGCGATGAGGCCGAGCGCGACGACGGTGCCGGCAGCGGTGAGGAGCACCGGCACGAGCTGTGAGTCCTTGGCGGCCTCGTCGTCGGGTCCGGCCGGGGCGGCGACGAGGGCCGTCGGGCCAGCGGTCGCCGTCGACCCGTCGAGCCCCTTCAGGGCGAAGAACTGGTAGGACCCGGTGAGGGGATGTCCGTCATCCGAGGTCACCCGGTAGGCCACGGTGTACCCCCCCGCGGCCGCCGCGGACGAGAGCGCCTGACGAACCTCGCGTCCCTCGACCACGGCTGCTCCCTCGGCCACGTTGCCGGACGGACCCGTGACGATCACCTGGAGGCCGATCTCGAGGGGCTCCTGGCTGAACACGAGCACCACCTCGGCCGGGAGCTGCTCCACGGAGGTCCCTTCCCCCGGCGTCGTCTTCTCGAGGACGTCGTGGGCGCTCGCCGTCGTCGGAGTCATCACGACGATGGCTCCGATGCTCCCGAGGACGGAGCCGAGAGCAAGGAGCACGAGGACGAGCCGACGCATGGGGTCAGGGTACGTCGGGGCTGCCCACGCGCTTCATCGCCCACCAGAAGTCACCGAACCCCCCGACACGGATGAGCTCTGCCTCGGCCGACGCCCGTTCGAGGGCGCGAAGGTAGGCCATCGGGTCCCGCTGGGCCAAGGCGTGCTCCGGCGTGGCTCCGCGCACGCCGAGCGACCGCAGCACGTCCCGTTGGGTGGCGAGCACGTCGGCAACCAGGCTGTCCATGGCGACGTGGGCCGTGATGTCGCAGCTCCCGTCCGGGACCGGCTCCGTCTGGGTGCCGGACCGGTAGGCAGTGAGGGTTCCCTGCGACGGCCGGCCGCCGACGACGTGCCCGTAGTCGATGGCAACGACGAGGCCGCGCTCGACGCGGCGGACCAGGTCGGCCCACGCCGTGTCCCGTGCCCTGCCCACCTCGATCCGGTCACCCGGACTCGCGTCCGGCCAGTGCACCTTCACCCACGCCTCGTCACGGGCTTCCAGCGGCCCGCCCAGCTGCTCGGCGCCCGTGTCCGGGGCGACGAGGACCTCACGCAGGTGACCTTCCTCGTCCATCTCGGCGATGACGCACGGGACGACGTCGAGCCACTCGTGCCCGATCACGAGAGCGTCGTCGAGTCGGTCCAGGCCCTCCGGAAGTGCTGCACCCCCGGGGGACTCCACCCAGCCGACCCGAGCGTCCAGCCCCTCGGGCCGCGGGACCACGTCGACGGCGACGACGCTCGTCCGCGGGTCCGCGGTGTCGGCCAGGTGCGACGCGAGCTCCCCACGGCCCGCCCCCACATCGACGACCACCTTCGGCGGCGCCTCACCCCGCTCCCGGTGCCACAGCCGCAGGAGCGCTGCCGCGAGGACCGCGCCCGGCACGCCATGCGTCGCCGTGGTGAAGTGGGCCGACGGCCCGCCGCGCGTGACATAGAACCCCAGGTCGGGGGCATACAACGCCGACCGCCACGCTTCGTGCCAGGGAACGGGATCCACGCTCACGGACTCTAGGCGATACCGTGCCGTGGGTGAGCACTCCCCAGGACCGCCCGGCGCGATTCGACGTCGGGATCGTGGGCGCCGGTCGAGTCGGCGCCGTTCTCGGAGCGGCTCTGGCGCGAGCGGGACACCATGTCACCGGGGTCTCGGCGGTGAGCGAGGCGAGTCGTGCGCGCGCCGCCGCCCTCCTCCCCGGGGTGCCGGTCAAGCCCATCCCGGACGTCGTCGCCGATGCGCACCTCGTCGTCCTCGCCATCCCGGACGACGCCCTCGCCGACCTCGTCGCCGGCCTCGCCGCCACGGCGACCTTCACTCCCGGCCAGCTCGTCCTCCACACCTCGGGGGCCCACGGGATCGCCGTCCTCGAGGCCGCGGCGGGGCGGGACATCGTGCCGCTGGCGCTGCACCCGGCGATGACCTTCACCGGCACCTCGGTCGACCTCGACCGCCTCCACGACTGCTGCTTCGGGGTCACCACGGTGGACATGGCACGTCCGCTCGCGGAGGCCCTCGTCATCGAGATGGGCGGCGACCCCGTGTGGGTGCCCGAGGCGGAGCGGCTCGCCTACCACACGGCGCTCGCCCACGGTGCGAACCACCTGGTGACCCTCGTCAGCCAAGCCATGGACCTGCTGCGGTCCACCGGCATCGAGCAACCGGCGCGCGTCCTCGAGCCCCTGCTGTCCGCGGCGCTGTCCAACACCCTGCAGCAGGGTGACGCGGCCCTCACCGGCCCGGTCGCGCGGGGAGATGCCGGTACCGTTGCCGCTCACGTGGCCCTCCTCGCGGAGGTCGCGCCGGACATCCGGCCGACCTACTTGGCGCTCGCGCGCGCCACCGCACAGCGGGCCCTGCTCAGCGGGCGGCTCAAACCGGCCGCCGCCGATCCGCTGCTCGAACTGCTCGCCGACGAGGAGGACCACTCATGACCACGGAGCGAACGGATGTGACCGGCACCGGCGCAGGTGCCGACCCTGCCGTCGCAGGTCCTGGCTCGCCGGTGGTTGCCCGCACCCGCGCGGAGCTGCGAACGGCCCGGGCCGCCCTGGACGACGGCGACGTCGCCGTGGTCATGACCATGGGGGCACTCCATGACGGCCACGCGACGCTCATCCGACGGGCCCGGGAGACCCACGCCCACGTCGTCGTGACGATCTTCCTCAACCCGCTCCAGTTCGGGCCGAAGGAGGACCTCTCGCGCTACCCGCGCACCTTCGATACCGACCTCGAGATCTGCTCCGCCGCGGGGGTCGACCTCGTCTTCGCGCCCACCCCCGATGTCATCTACCCCGAGGGCGACCCGGGTGTCCGGGTCTCGGCCGGGCCGCTGGGCGACGTCCTCGAGGGGCAGTCGCGACCGGGGCACTTCGACGGCATGCTGACCGTCGTCGCCAAGCTCATGCACCTGACGCGCTGCACCTCTGCCTACTTCGGCCAGAAGGACGCCCAGCAGCTCCTGCTCATCCGCCGGATGGTCCGGGACCTCGACTTCCCCGTGCGGGTCGTCTCCGTGCCGACGGTGCGGGAGCCCGACGGCCTGGCCATGTCGAGCCGCAACACCTACCTCACGGCGTCCGACCGTGAGACCGCCCTGTGCCTCTCCTCGGCGCTGCGTGCCGGAGCGGCGGCGGCCGTCGAGGGACCGTCGGCGATCCGGCGAGCCGCTCGCGAGGTCCTCGTCCACGAGCCGCTGGCCCTGATCGACTACCTCGTGCTCGTCCACCCCGAGACGCTCCAGGACGTGCCCGAGTGGTATCGGGGGGAGGCGCTCCTCGCGGTGGCGGGCCGGGTCGGCACCACCCGCCTCATCGACAACCTCCCCGTCATGGTCGGACCCGGTGGCGGGCCCCTCGACGTCTTCACCCACGACTGACTACGACTCATCCCGCCGGTGTCCTCCCGGCACGAACCAAGGACTGGTCCCACCGTGCAGCGATTCATGCTCCACTCCAAGATCCACCGGGCGACCGTGACGCAGGCCGACCTGCACTACGTCGGCTCACTCACCGTGGACCGCGACCTCATGGACGCGGCCGACCTGTGGCCCGGTCAGCAGGTCGACGTCGTCGACGTCGACAACGGCAGCCGGCTCACGACGTATGCAATCGAGGGGGAGCGCGGCTCGGGCATCGTCTGCATCAACGGCGCCGCCGCCCGGCTCATCTCGCCCGGCGACACGGTGATCATCATCGCCTACGCCTGCATGGACGACGAGGAGGCGCGGTCGCACGAGGCGCAGGTCGTCTTCGTCGACCGGCAGAACCGGATCGTCGAGGTGGGCCATGACGCCGGTGACGTGCCGGACGGGTTCGGGCTGAAGACGTCGGCGGTGACTGAGCGACACCACGACTACCAGGAGTAGCGCGACGACCAGGAGTAGCGCGACGACCAGGAGTAGCGCGACGACCAGCACTCGCGCGAGACGCGCTGGTCAGGTGTCGGTGGGGCACCACGGGCGCTCCCAGCGATGGGCGAACGCTGACTCGTACAGGGGCAGGTAGGCCTTCCGGTACGAGCTGTCACCGGCCCAGGCCCGCGCCTGCCTCGACAGCAGGCACCGATGCGCGACCGCGTCCGGTGTGCTGCTGCCCGAGATCAACTGCGCCTGGGCACTCTCCCAGATCACGTAGTCCACGGACCCGCGTTGGGTCTCGATCGCCGCGACCGTGTACGGCCAGACGATCGCCCCGGCCACGAGGGCTCCCGCCACGGGCACGATGACGAGGGCTCGGCCGCGAGCGCGGCCATCCCGGCCCAGCCCGAGAAGCACCACGACGATGATCCCGGCGAGGCACACCCAGATCCACGGCGTGCCGCGGTACGTGTCGCCCGGGTGCGTGACGATCTGGTGGGACTGCGCGGACACGGAGAGGACGACGGCGGCACTGAGCGCACTGACGGCGAGCGCCCCGCCGAGCGCCCGCAGCGTCGCCCGGTCCGCTGTGGTGGCAGCGGGTTCCGGTAGCCCGTCCCGGCGAAGGAGCAGCACGAGCAGGCCGAGGGCGAGCGCGAGGCCCCAGAACCACCCGAAGCCTCCGAAGGGACGGGGCGTGGGTTGGGCGGTGGTGAGGTCGTACAGCGTCCTGGGGATACCGGTGCCGGGGAGCGCATTGACCAGCTGCAGGGTCGTCGTCCGCAGGACGGGCAGGGCATCGAGGTCGAGCTCGACCCCGGTGTACCGGTCCCGCACGTTGGCGCTGATGACCGCGCGGGTCCACAGCGTCGCGACGACGAATCCGGTGAGCAGGCTGCTGACTGCGGCCCACCGCGCCGCATCGCCGGGCTGTCGACGCACGGGTCGGAACGACCCTCGGCCCGAGAGCACCAGCAGGCAGCCAGCGAAGACGACCGCGGCCCAGTGCAGCTCATAGCTCAGCACGAGGGCGGCGCCGGTCACCGACAGTCCGAGGAGCCCGAGTGCTCGGCCGAGCCAGCCCCAGCGAGCCCACCCGTTCAGCACCCACAGGGACAGCGCCCCGGTGAGGAACATCAACACGACGCCCCCGATGCAGAGCACCACGAAGGTGGTCCACCCGTTGCGCGACGGGGACGCAGCCGTCACGCCGATCACGGTCGCCGTGCCGAGGAGCAGCACCGCGGTCCGGATGGTCCCGCGGTCGAGCCGACCGCCGTCGGACCTACGCAGCTGACGGAGCAGCAGCCAGAAGGCGACCACCACCGCGGCGAGGAGCAACGACTTGACGAGGCCGTGCACGACGTAGAGCGGCACCCCTGTGGCGTGCGCGAGCTGCATGCCCAGGAGGTAGACCGCCTGCTGCATGAAGACACCGATCGGGGCGATGCGGCCGCCCCGCAAGCGCCAGACCATGTCGTCCCGGGTCCATGGCAGCACGTTGAGGACGTTGTCATCCATCCGCTCAGGCGCGGCCACGTAGTGGTAGCGCTCGTCGGAGGCGACCGGGGAGAGCAACCACGGCAACAGCAGGCCGACCGCGCCCACGGCGATGAGCACCCACGGCAGCCACCGCGCGACGGAACCGCCGGCACCGTCAGTCGAGTGCCTGCTCCACGCGACCCCTTGGTGCGCCACCCCGGGAGCGTATCCTCCGGGCCGAGCCAGTCCCAGCCCCGCTCTGGAGGTCGTGGCGCGAGACGGACGGTGCAGGCGCGAGCGAGCCCAGCGGCATACGGTATGGGTCGTGACGGACCACAGCAGGAACGGTGGCGTGAACGCCACCGGCATCCAGGTTCCCCGGCGGCTGCGAGCTGCCGCCCCCGGCTGGACGACGACGGCTGACGTCATCGTCGTCGGGTCGGGTATCGCGGGGCTCACGACCGCGCTGCGCCTGCGGAGACGCGTCGCCCGCGTCCTGCTCGTCACGAAGACCGTCCTCGACGAGGGCTCGACGGCGTGGGCCCAGGGCGGCATCGCCGCTGTCATGTCCCCCGACGACAGCCCGGAGGAGCACATCCACGACACGCTGCTCGCGGGCGTCGGCCTCTGCGACGTCGACGCCGTCCGCGCCCTCGTCAACGAGGGGACCGACGCCGTCTGGGACCTCATCGCCATCGGGGCGGACTTCGACCGGAGCGAGACCGGCGCGATCTCCCTCACCCGTGAGGGCGGTCACCACCGGGACCGGATCCTCCACGCCGGCGGGGACGCCACCGGGCGCGAGATCAGCCGGGCCCTCATCGCGGCCCTCGACCGGGTCCGGGACGACCCCGGCATCGAGGTGATCGAGCACGCCCTCGTCGTCGACCTCCTTTCGGACGACGGCGGTCGGGTCTGCGGCGTGACGCTCCACGTCATCGGGGAGGGCCAGGTCGACGGGGTGGGCGCTGCCCACGCCCGAGCGGTGGTCCTCGCCACGGGTGGGCTCGGCCAGATCTATGCGTCGACGACGAACCCCGCGGTCGCCACGGGGGACGGGATGGCCGCCGCCCTGCGCGCGGGCGCGGAGCTCGTCGACCTCGAGTTCGTCCAGTTCCACCCGACGGTCCTCTACCTCGGCGAGGGCTCGACCGGCCAGCAGCCGCTCATCTCCGAGGCGGTGCGCGGGGAGGGTGCCTTCCTCGTCGACGCAGCGGGGAAGCGCTTCATGCAGGGCCTGCATCCCCTCGCCGATCTCGCACCACGTGACGTGGTCGCGCGGGCGATCATCGCGAAGATGCGGGCCACCGGCACCGACCACGTCCACCTCGACTGCCGGCACCTGGGCGCCGCCTTCCTCGAGCAGCGCTTCCCGTCGATCGTCGAGCGATGCCGCGAGCTGGGTTTCGACCCGGCCACCCAGCTGCTGCCGGTCGCGCCGGCCCAGCACTACGCCAGCGGCGGCGTCCGCACCGACCTCGTCGGCCGCAGCAGCCTCGAGGGGCTGTACGCCTGTGGCGAGACCTCGTGCACGGGGGTTCACGGCGCCAACCGCCTGGCGAGCAACTCCCTCCTCGAGGGCCTGGTCTTCGGGCGTCGGATCGCGGACGACCTGACCCGGCGCCTCGCGGCGGGCGAGCTGCCCCAGCCGACATCCGTGGGGCAGGTCCCCTCGACCGCCGACCGGCCGGCTCTGGTCCGCGGCAAGCGGCGCCTGGCCGTCCAGCGCGCCATGACCGCCGGGGCCGGCTCGGTGCGCTCGAGAGCCGCCCTCGCGGCGACCCAGCACGAGCTGGCTCAGGTCGCGGCTGCCGACGACGGCAAGAAGGGCAGCCCCAAGAGCTGGGAGACGACGAACCTCGTCCACCTCGGTCAGGCGCTGACCCTGGCTGCGTCGCTGCGCGAGGAGACTCGCGGCGGCCATGTGCGGGAAGACTTCCCCGAGCGTGATGATGAACATTTCCTGCACCACACGGTGATTCGTCGCGAACATGACGGGGAGCTCACGGTCACGGTGGAGCCCGTGCCGCTCGAGAACCTCACCGGCCTCGACCTCGACGAGACTCTTCCAGAGGAGCAGCATGAACGACTTCCCTGAGGCCGCGGCCCGCGCCCTCGTCGCGACGGCGCTGCGTGAGGACCTCGGTCCTGAGGGGCTCGACGTGACGACGCTGGCGACGATCCCGGCGGGGCAGGTCCGGGTCGGCCGGGTCGTGGCGCGTGAGCCGGGGGTCACCGCCGGCGGCCCGGTCATCGAGATCGTGCTGGAGTCGGTCGCCGAGCTCTTCGCGTCCGAGGTGCCCCGAGTCGAGGTGGTCAAACCCGACGGCGCTCGCCTCGAGCCCGGAGACGTCATTGCCCGCATCGAGGGCCCGACGCGGGTCATCCTCACCGCCGAGCGGACCGTCCTCAACATCATGAGCCGCCTCACCGGCGTCGCCACCCACACGCGCCGCTGGGCCGACGCGCTCGAGGGCACGTCCACCAGGGTGCTCGACACGCGCAAGACCACGCCCGGCCTGCGACTGCTAGAGAAGTACGCCGTTCGCGCCGGCGGTGGCACGAACAAACGGATGGGCCTCTACGACGTCGCCATGATCAAGGACAACCACAAGCTTGCGGCCGGCTCAGTGGCAGCGGCCTACCGGTTGGTCCGCGAGACGTTCCCACAGGTACGGATCGAGGTGGAGGTGGAGACTCCGGCGGAGGCGCAGGAGGCCTACGACGCCGGTGCTCGCTTCATCATGTGCGACAACATGGCGGTGCCGGTGCTGCGCGAGACGGTCGAGCTTCTCCGGGCGGCAGGCGAACCCGTCGAGATCGAGGCAACGGGCGGGTTGACGCTGGAGAGCGTCGCAGAGTGTGCGGCGACGGGTGTCGACTTCGTCTCGGTGGGTGCCCTGACGCACAGCTCGCCGATCGTCGACCTCGCGCTCGACCTCGCCGAGTGACCAGCCCCCACCCGACGATGCCGTATGCCGCTGGGCTGGGTCGCGCGGTCACGCTGCGAGAGCGACCGCGCGGGGCGCACGGAGGGCACGGTGCGCGAGGTCGTCAGTAGCGGCGCCACCAGAGGTTGACTGCGTAGTCGACGCCCGTGGCGTCCGGATGCTCCGCGAGGATGAGGTCGGCGTGGTCGGGAGCGAACTCGATGCGGAGGACCGCCTCGAACTCGTCCCGCGTGTCGAACTCCCAGCGGATGTCGAGCCGCTCGCGGGACCAGCCCTGACGCGACCAGAACCGCTCGACGGCTCGCGGGTCGTACGCCGGAAGCGCGCGTCGGAACCAGCTGCCGAACGTCGAGCGAGACGCGTCGTTGTCGATGACGAACGCGGCGCCGCCGGGGCGCATGACGCGGTCCAGCTCGGCCAGCCCGGGCTCGCAGCCAGGACCGAAGAAGTAGGCCCAGCGGGCGTGGGCGACGTCGAACGAGGCATCCGCGACGCCGATGGCCGCCGCTCCCTCCTCGCGGACGGAGCAGTGCGGGATCGCGGAAACCCGTTGCGCGGCAAGGGCGGCCAGCGGAGGATGCGGCTCGACGCCCAGCACCGAGCGAGCGGTCTGGGCGAACATCGGCAGGTGGTAGCCCGTGCCGCAGCCGATGTCGACGACGTCGCGCCCGGCCCAGTCCTGGACCGCGCGCATCGCGGTCTCGATGACGCCGGCACGGTCGACGCCTCGGTTCTCGGTCTCGTAGACGTCCGGCGTGTCCCAGATGTTCGGCGAGGGGATGATGTCGCTCATGCCGTGGACCTCCTGCCGCGGGGGGCCTCGATCGTGGCGGGGTGAACGATGAGCGGGAGCAGCTGGTGCGCTCCGCGGGCCCGGACGGCGCGGACCTGGGTGAGGTGCCCCTCGGCGCGGATCGCGAGCTCCTCGTAGGCAGGCCTGCCCATCAGCTCGATCAGCTCCGGGGCGTTCGAGCGGTAGACCGGCTCCCGGCCCACGTGGGCCTCGGGGTTGCCGGAGCAGTACCAGTCGAGGTCGTGACCGCCGGGGCCCCAGCCGCGCCGGTCGTACTCCGTGATGGTGACCTCGAGGTAGCTCGTGTCGTCGGGCAGCTCGACCGTGCGGTAGGAGCGGCGGATCGGCAGCTGCCAGCAGACGTCGGGCTTCGCGGTGTGGGGTTGGACCCCGGTCAGCACGGCGTGCTGGTGCAGGGCGCAGCCGGCGCCGGCCGGGAAGCCGGGGCGGTTGAGGAAGATGCACGCCCCGTCGACCACCCGGGTCTTGCGGGCGCCGTCCTCCTTCTCGACCCAGTCCGCCCGGCGTCCGGTCGCGGTGCCGACGTCCCGGAACTGCCACTCGTCGTCGCCGAGCTCGGACGCGACGGCAGCCACCCGGTCGAGGTCGTCCTTGTCGGTGAAGTGGGCCCCGAGCGTGCAGCACCCGTCATCCGGGCGGTCGGCATAGATCCCGTGGCAGCCGTTGCCGAAGATGCAGGTCCACGAGCTCGTCAGCCAGGTGAGGTCGCAGCGAAACCGTTGGTTCGTATCGGCGGGGTCGGTGAACTCGACCCAGACGCGGGGGAGATCGAGGGGTGCTTCGGCCACCGCCTCACCCTACGTGGTGGACCCGACCAGGGGCCGGACGAGTCCGGGTGGTCGCGGGTGGCGAGGTGGGTCCCGCGGCGAACCTGCGCCGCGGGACCCGTTGTCGGTCTGCTGGCCGTCAGTGCTGCGCGGCCATCGTGTCGCGGTGGTGGACCCTGGTCAGCTGGACGTCGGCCGCTCCGACGAGGAACGTCACGGCGCCGATGATCCAGGCGGTCCAGGCCATCGGGGCGGTTGCGCTGAAGCCCATGACCCACGGCGAGACGAAGAACGCCACGCCGAGCAGGACCAGAAGGCCTTCGAGCGGAATGGCATCAGGCCGCACGAGCTCCGCGATGGCGGCGAGTGCGGTGATGATGCCGAGGACGACCATGGTCATGGTCGCTCGGTCTGTCGTCGTCGTCCAGATCGGCGACAGGAAGGCGTAGACGCCAGCGACGAGCGGCAGCAGATCCTGGAGCTGCATCCCTCGCTTCATGGTGGGATCGACCCTCTTTCAGATGCGGGTCCGTCGATCCGAGGCGGACCGGACACTTCGATTGTCGATCCGCCCGGGGGGCCCGTCAACGGATCCGCGTGGACGCTAGATTCGGGGGCATGACCAAGACCGAGGGAGGGCCGGCGGTCGTCATCCGTGGGCTCAACGTCGTCCGCGGGAAGCGGCGCGTCCTGCCGGACCTCTCCCTCGTGGTGCCACCCGGGCAGGTGGTGGGCCTGCTGGGTCCGTCCGGCTCGGGGAAGACGACGTTGATGCGGGCCATCGTCGGGGTCCAGATCATCGAGTCGGGCACGGTCACGGTGCTCGGGCACGCGGCCGGGTCGCCAGCGGTCCGGGACCGGGTGGGCTACGTCACGCAGGACCCCAGCGTCTACCTCGACCTGACCATCCGCGAGAACATCGCCTACTTCGGCCGGGCTGTCGGCCTCCGCGGGGGGGACCTGCGGTCGGCCGTGGACCGGACGCTGGTCGAGGTCGACCTGGTCTCCCACGCCGACGACCTGGTCCGCGACCTGTCGGGTGGCCAGGAGTCCCGCGTGTCCCTGGCCTGCGCCCTCGTCGCCAGACCGACCCTGCTCGTCCTCGACGAGCCGACGGTCGGGCTCGACCCCGTGCTGCGCCGAGACCTCTGGAACCTCTTCGGCGACCTCGCCACGCAGGGCTACTCGCTCATCGTCTCCAGCCACGTGATGGACGAGGCGACCCGCTGCGACCGGCTGGTGCTGCTGCGAGAGGGGCGGGTCCTGGCCGATGTGACACCGGCCGAGCTGCTTGCCATGACCGGCACGACGGATGCGGACACCGCATTTCTGGCCCTGGTCGAGGCCACCGACGAAAGGGACGTGCGGTGAACCCCGGGCTGACTCTCGCCACCACCGCGCGCGTCCTCCGACAGGTCCGCACCGACCATCGCACCATCGCCCTGATCATGGTGGTCCCGATGGTCCTCATCGGCCTGCTGGCCTGGATCTACGACAACACGCCCGTCTTCGACCAGGTCGGCCCCGCCCTGCTCGGCGTCTTTCCCATGGTGGTCATGTTCGTCGTCACGTCCGTCGCAACCCTGCGCGAGCGGCAGTCGGGCACCCTCGAGCGACTGCTGACGACCCCGATGGGCAAAGCGGACTTCATGCTGGGGTATGCCCTCGGCTTCGGCGCCCTGGCCACGGTCCAGGCGCTCCTCGTCACGGCCTTCGCCACCTGGGTCTGTGACCTCGACGTCGCCGGCCCGGTCTGGCTCCTCGTCCTCGTCGCCGTCCTCGATGCCGTCCTGGGGACCTCGCTCGGGTTGCTCGCGAGCGGCTTCGCCCGCACCGAGTTCCAAGCCGTCCAGTTCATGCCCGCCTTCCTGCTTCCCCAGTTCCTGCTGTGCGGCCTCCTCGTCCCGCGTGACCAGCTGCCGGACCTGCTGCGCTGGATCTCTGACCTCCTGCCCCTGTCCTACGCCGTGGACGCGATGAAGGGCATCACCGCCCTCACGGACCCGCTGGCCGAAGTCGCCTCCGACCTCGGGGTCGTGGCTGGCTTCATCGTGCTGGCCCTGGCCCTGGCCTCGCTGACCCTGAGCCGTCGCACCCCCTGAGGTCTCGTGCCCTCGCACCCGTGGGTCGCCGGTCCTCCCGGGTAGGGTCGGGGCATGCGCCTGGGCGTCATCGACATCGGGTCCAACACCGTCCACCTGCTCGTCGTGGACGCACACCCGGGCGCCCATCCGCTGCCGGCGTTCTCCCACAAGATCGACCTGCGCCTCTCGGAGCACATCACTCCGGAGGGCCTCATCAGCGAGACCACCGTGGAGCGGCTGGTCGAGTTCATGCGTGAGTGCCTGCGCATCGCCGAGGACCACGGCGTCCAGGACCTCTTCGCCTTCGCGACCTCGGCGCTGCGCGAGGCCCCCAACGGCGAGGCCGTGATCGCCCGGGTCCGCGAGCAGACCGGTGTCGCCCTCGAGGTGCTCAGTGGCGTCGACGAGTCACGGGTGACCTTCCTGGCGGTGCGCCGCTGGTTCGGCTGGTCGAGTGGTCGGCTGCTCGTCATCGACATCGGTGGGGGGTCTCTCGAGCTCGCGACCGGGATCGACGAGGAGCCCGACGCCGCGATCAGCCTGCCACTCGGCGCCGGCCGCCTGACGCGCGAACGGCTGCCCGGGGACCCCCCGAGCCCGGTCGAGACGAGGGCCGTCCGCGCCTACATCCGCACCTCGCTGGCCCAACAGGTGCGACCGCTGCTGACGGCAGGCCATCCAGACCGCGCGGTGGGCACCTCCAAGACGATGCGCTCGCTGGCCCGGATCGCGGGGGCCGCGCCCCGGGACGACGGACCCTTCGTCCCACGGGCGCTGCGCCGGGCCGACCTCGCGACGATCGTGGACCGGCTCAAGCGCCTCGACGCCGCGGAGCGGGCCGCGCTTCCGGGGGTCTCGGCAGCGCGGGCCCAGCAGCTGCTCGCCGGTGCGCTCGTCGCCGAGGCGGCCATGGACCTCCTGGGTGTCGACCGGCTCGACATCTGCCCCTGGGCCCTTCGGGAGGGGCTCATCCTGCGCCGCCTGGACCCCCTCAGCGCCGGGTAGGACGCCCACCCCTGCCCTCGGTCCCGTGGGCCTTCGGGTCGTGCCGCAGAATGGTCCCCATGACCATCCGCATCGGGCTCTCCACGGCCGCGATGTACCCCGACAACGCGGCGACAGCCTTCGCGACGGCCGCGCGGCTCGGGTACGAGGCCGTCGAGGTGATGGTGTGGACCGACCCCGTGACCCAGGAGCCGGGCGCCTTGCGGGCGCTGAGCGAGCACCACGGCCTGCCGATCGCCTCGGTGCACGCACCGACGCTGCTGCTCACCCAGCGGGTCTGGGGCACCGACCCGTGGGACAAGGTCGACCGCTCCATCGACCTCGCGCTCGAGGTGGGGGCCCCGACGGTCGTGCTGCACCCGCCGTTCCGGTGGCAGCGGGACTACGCCGCGAGCTTCGTCGACGGCATCGCCCTGCGAGAGCACGACACCGGTGTCCGGCTGGCAGTGGAGAACATGTTCCCGTGGCGGACGGCTCGACGGGAGATGCTCGCCTACCTCCCGCACTGGGACCCCGTCGACCAGCCCTACGACAACGTGACGATCGACCTGTCGCACACGGCGACAGCAGGTTCGGATGCGCTGCACATGGTCCGTGAGCTCGGCGCCAGGCTGGCGCACGTGCACCTGGCCGACGGGCTCGGCTCCTTCAAGGACGAGCACCTCGTCCCGGGCCGCGGCACGCAGCCGTGCGGGGAGGTGCTCGAGCACCTCACGGCGACGGGCTGGTCGGGCGACGTCATCGTCGAGGTGGGCACGCGCAAGATGGCTCCGGACCAACGCGAGGCGGCGTTGGTCGAGGCGCTCGCGTTCGCCCAGTTCGCCATCGTCCCGACCCGCGGGGCCAGCCGCATCTGAAGCACCTCAGCGACCGTTGTGCGCGTGATGATCAGGCGCGGAACCCGCGCGGTCGGACGCTCATGTCGATGGAGGCCTCGGGTGTCGCGTCCACGGCGAGCCGGACCGCACTGACGACCGACTCGACGCGGAGGTAAGCCTCCGGCCGATAGGGTCCACCCTCGAAGTCGATCATCTCGTGCTGCATGTCGGTGTCGACGCGCCCCGGGTAGATGGAGGTGACGCGCACGCCGTTGTCCCGTTCCTCCTCGCGCAACGCATCGGTGAAGGCGCGGAGCGCGAACTTCGATGCGGAGTACGGCCCCATCGTCGGCCCGGACGTGAGCCCGGCTCCCGAGTTGATGGCCACGACCAGCCCGTGCGCCCCGCGCAGGCCGGGCAGCAGGGCGCGGGTGATGCCTGCTGCCGCAACGAGGTTCACGCGCATCGCAGCGTCCCAGTCCGCGAGGGACAGGTCGGCGATCCGCCCGCGGTGGAGCACCCCGGCGGAGTGGACGAGCACGTCGACCCTCGGGAGCCGCGGCGCCAGGGCGGCGAGCGCCGCCTCCAGGGCCCCACCGGGCGCACAGTCGAGCAGGTCCACGACGAAACCCTCCGCTGTGGGGAGCGACGTGACCACGTCGCGGACCGACTCCTCGCTGCGCCCACCGACCACGACGTGGTGGTCCACCGCGAGGTCCTCGGCGATGGCCCGTCCGATCCCCCGGGTCGCGCCGGTCACCACCGCCACCGGTCGCTCCGCCTTCGTCATGCGCACAGGCTACGACTCAGCCCCGCGCGAACGGTCCCGTATGCCGCTGAGCCGGCTCAGCGGCATACGGAACCATTCGACGGGGTTGGCGCTCAAGCGAGCCCGAGCTCTGCCGCTTCCTCCCAGAGCTCGTCCCGAACGCGTGGGTGGGCGCACTCCTCGATGAGGTCACGGCACTGCTCCCGCTCGTCGTGCCCCCACAGTCGTGCGACGCCGTTCTCGGTGACGATCGCGCTCTGCTGGAAGCTCGTCACCGGCTCGTCGACGAGCGGCACGATCGTCGAGACGTCCGCCTTCGGGTGCCAGGAGCGAAGGGCGATGAACGACTGGCCACCCGGGGAGTGGAGGGCGCCCACGATGAAGTCGGTCTGGCCCCCGAAGCCGGAGTGGATCCGCGCGTTGATGCGGGAGGCGTTGGCCTGGCCGAAGAGGTCCACCTCGAGGGCGGTGTTGACCGAGGTCATCCGCCGCTGCTGGGCGATGAGGCCGGGGTCGTTCGTCTTCTCGGTGCGCAGCATCCGTACCCACGGGTTCCCGTCGACCCAGTCGTACAGCTCCTGGCTGCCGAAGACGAACGACGTGACGAGGGGGTGGTCCCGGTCCAGCGCCCCGGCCGCGTCGAGGGCCAGGACCCCGTCGGAGAACATCTCGGTCCAGACGCGCAGCTCCTTGCGGCCGATGATCGCGTCGAGGGTCGCGTCCGGCACGGCGCCGATGCCGAGCTGCATGGTCGCGCCGTCGAGGACCATCGAGGCCACCCGCTCGCCGATCGCGGCGCTCTCGTCGTCGGGGGTACTCGGGGTGTGGGCCGCGAGCGGGGTGTCGATCTCGAGCGCCACGTCGACGTGGTCCACCGGCACCTGGGCGTCGCCGAAGGTGTAGGGCATCCGCTCGTTGACGACCGCGATGACGAGGCCGCCGCGGGCCCGGCACGCCTCGATGGCGGCGGGCAGGACGTTGACCTCGACACCGAGGCTGAGCTGTCCGTCGCGGGCTGGGGCGCAGTGGATGAGCACGGCGTCGGGCAGCAGGGTCCGGGTGAAGAGGAGCGGGACCAGGGAGAGTCGGGACGGGACGTAACGCAGGCCCGGGTGGCGGCGCATGCCCGCCCCGACGAAACAGGTCTCGACGGTGACACCGTCGCGCTCAGGCAGGCCAGGTGGCGCATTGAGGGCGTTCAGGACGTACGACGGCAGCGCCTGGTCGACGACCCTGACGCCCTCCCACGGGATGGCCATGTTGCCGCTGCAGACGATGCGCGGATTGGGCGGCAGTGACTGGAGTCTCGAGCTCAGTTCCTCGACGGAGACGGTCTGCATGGGCCCATCCTTGCCGACCGTCGTCGGCCGGTGGCGGGGACCCCCCGAGCCCCGCCCCC
>Ga0209347_1002094_pt1 | contig 27927 bp, 28 predicted proteins | sample AutmiccommuBRH23_FD_187382 | JGI IMG/M metagenome (GOLD analysis project Ga0209347, IMG submission 187382) | Deep subsurface microbial communities from Mt. Terri, Switzerland - Autotrophic microbial communities BRH/23 (SPAdes) (version 2) | ecosystem: Environmental > Aquatic > Deep subsurface >...
AGATCGCCCGGGAGTTGCGGGGCGGAGCCGAAGCTCTGCGGCAGAAACCCTACTTCGTGGTGTACAACGAACCCATCTCTCCGCTCGAGCATCCGGTGGAGAGCGTGGCCAAGCTGCTCTTGTGTGCGGACTCCGGGGTGCCTTCCATCTATTCGCCGGCACCGCTCGCGGGTGGGTCCGCCCCGATCACGGTGGTGGGCCACATCGTCCAAGGGACGGCCGAGTCGCTGTTCGGCCTGGTGATCCACCAACTCTACAAGCCGGGGGCCCCGTTCCTCTTCGGGATCGGCGTGGGGGTGCTGGATATGATCTCGGCCCAGTCCAGCTACAGTGCCATAGAGTGCCTGATGGGTTACATGTGCGCCGTGGAGATGGCGAAGTGGCTGGACATCCCCAACTGGGGCTACGGCGGCGTGAGCGACAGCCAGGTGCCGGACGCCCAGGCCGGGATGGAGGCCACGCAGATGACCTTCCTCTCCATGCAGGCCGGCAGCAATCTCTCCCACGACGTGGGCTACCTCGACTTCGGTCTCACCGGCTCCCTGGAGCAGATCGTGTTGGTGGACGAGTTCATCGCCATGAACCGTCGTCTCTTCTCCGGCATACCAGTGGACCGCGATACCATGGCCGTGGAAGCCATCGCCGAAACGGGCCCCGGAGGCCACTACATGACCAGCGACCACACCTACCGTCACATGCGCGACGTGCAGTGGCGTCCCTCCATCCTGAACCGCTACGGGCGGGAGAAGTGGGAGGCGGAAGGTTCTCTGGACTTGGCCCAGAAGGCCAACCGCAAAGCCCGCGCGCTCTTGGAGAGCCACGAGGTGCCCGCCCCGCCGGCCAACGTCGCCGTCAAGGCCGACGAGCTGATCGCAACCTTCATCGGCGCGGGTCTGTAGGGACGCGATGATGCGCGCGCTCGGCCACATCCTCGACGTGGATCTCGAGGACCGCTCCGTCGTCACGCGATCGCTGAACGAGGACGTGCTGCGCCGGGTGCTCCTGGGCCGGGGTCTGAATTCACTCACCCTGCTGGAGGACCTCGACCCTGCAGTCGGCCCCCTCGATGCCGCCAACCCGCTCCTGTTCACCTGCGGCCTGCTCACCGGGACCCCCGCACCCACGGCGGCCCGCGTGCAGGTGAGCGCCCGCTCGCCGCTCACGGGGTTGCTCGGCAGCTCCAGCGTGGGCGGCACCGTTGGCCCGGCGCTGCGGGCCAACGGTGTGCAGTCGCTGCAGGTGAGGGGCCGGGCGGATTCCCCGGTGTACCTGCTGGTAGGGGAGGGCGGCGCGGAAGTGCGCGACGCCTCGCATCTGTGGGGCCTCGACACCAAGGAGAGCGGCGCCGCCCTCGCCGCCGAGGTCGGCGGCGGGGCGCTTGCGATGTTCCTGATCGGCCCGGCGGGTGAGCATCGTCTCCCGCTGGCCTGCATCGTCACCCAGCGTGGGCACGCAGCCGGGCGCACCGGCATGGGCGCGGTGATGGGGTCGAAGAATCTGAAGGCGGTGGTGGTGCGGAGTAGCCGGGGCGCCGCCGGGGCCGCCGAGGCCGCCGCCGCCGGCGTGGCCGCCGAGGCCGGCGAGGGTGCGGAAGAGGCCGCGGTCGCCCGCGAAGCGGCCCGCCGTTACCGCGACAAGATCACGGCCACGCCCAACTACGCCGAAAAGGCCGCGCACGGCACCTCTTCCGCCGTCACCTGGGTGGACGGCATGGGCCTCCTGGCCAGCTACAACTACCAGAGCCCCCGTTTCGCGGAAGCGGCCGACATCGACGGCAAGAACATGGAACGTTTCATCGAGCGGCGACGCTCCTGCCACCGCTGCCCGGTGCACTGCAAGGCCGAGCTGCGGCTGACCACCGGCCCCTACGCGGGGCTGGAAGCCGAGCGCCCCGACTTCGACCCGATCGTGTCGTGGGGCTCGAAGAGCGGCCTGGTCGACCCGGAAGCAGTCATCCACCTCCATCACTTGTGTGATCTCTTCGGCATCGACTCGGTCTCGGCCGGCAACGCGGTGGCGTTCGCCATGCACCTGTGGGAGAAGGAGATCATCACGGCCGAGGACACGGGTGGGCTCGAGTTGACCTGGGGCGATGCCGCGGCTATGGAGACCCTCGTGCGCCAGATGGCGGCCGGGGAAGGGTTCGGCGCACTGCTCGGTCAGGGCGTGCGGGAGGCGGCGCGTGTCATCGGGCGTGGGGCCGAACGGTACGCGTACCACGTGAAGGGGCTCGATCTCTCCGCCTTCGACCCCCGAGCCGCGTCGGCCACTGGGCTGGGCTACGCCGTCGCCGCCCGAGGCGGCGACTTCACCAGTATCTACGCCCGTCACGAGATCAGCCTCACTCCGGAGGAAGCGGCCGCGCTGTACGGCGAGGAACTCGCGGCCGATCGCATGTCGCCGGTGGGGAAGGCGGCCATGGTCAAGCGGAGCATGGTGGTGTGCGCGGTGCTCGACGCCATCGGCACCTGCAAGATCCCCGCCCTCACCCTCATCAACGAGTTCGACCTGGTGCAGGAGGCGGAACTGGTGAGCGCCATCGCGGGGATGTCCGTGACTGCGGAGGAACTCCTTGAGATCGGAGAGCGCATCGTGGACATCGAGCGGCTCTTCAACTGCCGTCTGGGGGCAGACGCGGGTGACGACTCGTTACCACCCATGTTCCTGGACGAGCCCCTGACGGAGGGGCCGGCGGCCGGTAACACCATCGATCTACCGTTCATGATCCGCGATTTCTACACGGTCATGGGCTGGACGGAGGAGGGCTTCCCCGGCCCCGCCAAGCTGCGGGCGCTGGGACTCGAGGAGATCGCGCGACGCTGCGACTGACGGGGCCGTGTGCTACATTCAACTCATGAAAATCGTGGTTACCAGCATCTCGCTGAGCGAACTCGAGCGCATGGCGCGTCTCGGGTTCGGCGACCTTGTGAAAGCCGTCGTCGATGTGGAGCGGGGCATCATGGCTGTTGACGCCGAGCTTCATGCGGATCAGGAAGCCGCCCTCCTCGAGGAGGGATCGTCGCAGGCGGATCTGTGGGGTATCAACCTCTACCCCGAGCTATCTGGGCCCGATTTCGTCGAGTTCGATTCGATGATCAACATCCGTCCGTCGCAAGGCAATCGGTCGCGCGGAGTCGATGATCCGGCGGTTCGTGAGAAGATCCGGGTGATCGTGGCATCTCTTGTGGATATGAACGCGCCGTGAGGCGCGTGTGAGCAGGGCCGGCCGCAAGGTGGGCACCTTGTGAGCGACGCGAATATTGTGCACCGGGAGCTTGCGGCCGGCAGATGGCGGGATTTCTCCCTCGTTGAGCAGATGGCGAATGTCGGGAGTGAAGTCGAAAGGGCGCTTAGCTGGGCATCACGGGATAACCGAGAGTTCAGCGGGCGGGCACTCGAGCGGGGGTTGGAACTCCTGGGCCTCACCATCGCCGACCCCAGGCATCGACATCGCCTGAAGGAACTGACGCGGGTTCGGGAGACGCTCTTGGACTACTTCCTGGGGGACAACCACTACGCGTCCACGGCGGATGGTTGGCACCGCTACTTCCACGCTTTCGGGATGGCGGCCGCGATCAGGAGGGAACGCGCAGCGGAGTGAGTGAGACGGTTCGTCCGGACGGACCCACGCGCACAGATGAGGGGACGAGAAACGGCATGGAGAGGAACGAAGTCGGGAGTGCGGCGTCCGCCGCAGGCAGGTGGGATTTCTCAGAACTGAGAGCGCTGTTCCTCAACTGCACGCTGAAGCGTTCGCCGGAGATGTCGCACACGCAGGGCTTGATCGACATATCGCGGGCCATCATGGAGAAGCACAGTGTCGGGGTAGAGGTTCTCCGCCCGGTGGATCTGGACATCGCCTACGGCGTGTACCCGGACATGACCGAGCGCGGCTGGGAGCGCGACGAGTGGCCCGGGGTGCTGGACAAGGTCATGGCCGCCGACATCCTCGTGCTGTGCTCGCCCATCTGGCTGGGGGAGAAGTCCTCGGTCTGCACCAAGGTCATAGAACGCCTCTACTCCGCGTCGGGTGAACTCAACGAAGAGGGTCAGTACGCTTACTACGGGCGGGTGGGTGGCTGCCTCATCACCGGCAACGAGGACGGCATCAAGCACTGCGCCATGAACATCCTGTACTCGTTGCAGCATCTCGGCTACGTGATTCCTCCTCAGGCGGACGCGGGCTGGATCGGCGAGGTCGGTCCGGGCCCCTCGTACCTCGACCCCGACTCCGGCGGACCCGAGAACGATTTCACCAACAGGAACACCACTTTCATGACCTGGAATCTGATGCATCTGGCGCATATGCTGAAGGCGGCCAGCGGCATCCCCGCGCACGGCAACCAGCGGGCGAAGTGGGAAGCAGGATGTCGGTTCGATCATCCGAACCCGGAGTATCGTTAGGATTAACGCGACCGCGGAGCGCGTCCGCTCCCGCGAGGGTCACAGGCTCCGGAGTCGTCGGCTGTGAGTTGGGACCCGCCCCCCTGACCTCTTACATACCCTGCATATTCCCCACACCCTGCGCAAAATGCGCGCCGTTTTGCGCGGCGGTCGCCAACGACAGGACCTTCTCGCCCACTGAGGCGACGTCGACGGACGGCCGTACGCTATGCTGTACGAACTGTACGGAACCGCGTATCGAAACGGAAGCCTGCCATGGCGCTGCTGCGCCCCTAGGTTGATGTTAGGCCGTCACTGAATTCCGGTCTCACACCTCGGCCGTCCTCGAACAGGTGCAGAGAACTAGGCGTCCCGTCATTCTTACACAGCACGGGCGGAGCGCCGCAGTTCTCCTCAATGTCGATGTATATGAGGCCCTCGTCGAAGAGGTTGCGGTAATCCGCGAAATCCGCACCGCGGAGGCGCAGCTGGATGCAGGTATGGGCATCCCTCATGAGGTCGTTGAGAAGCGACTGCGGGAGCGGTACCTGAAGTGAAGGTAACGTACCGAGTGAGGTACCGTCGCACGGATGATCGTGTGGAAATCGCGGCCATCCGGCACGAGGCGCGGGAGTTCGAGGAGAAGAACCTCGAGTCGTAGGGTGTGTCGCACGATCTCACGTTGGGCGTTGGGCGCGAGATCTTCCCCTACTTCGTAAAGCCCTCGATCACGTAGGTGCCGCCGGCCTTGCGATCGCGTCGCAGCTTCAAGAAGCCGCGCTTCTCCGCGTCTTCCAGTAGGTCGCTGAAGCTGCGGTAGCCGTAGGTGGACTCGCTGAAGGCGGGGCGCTTGCGGCGCATGGTGTCCTTCACCATCGAGGCGAAGATGGGGTCCTTGTTCTCCCGGATCAAGGCGGCGATCGACTCGAACAGCAGGTCGTACATCTCGCGCTTGGCCGTGGGAATATCCTTGGCCGCAGGTACCGAAAGGGCCGACGGTGCTTTCTCCAGGTCCTCGTAGTAGATGAACTCATCGCAGTTGTCGGCCAGCAGGTGCGAGGTGCTGTCCTTCATCCCGATCCCGATGATGTGCTTGCCGTTCTCCTTGAGCTTCGAGACCAGCGGCGAGAAATCGGAGTCGCCCGACACGATCACGAAGGTGTCGATGTGTTCCTTCGACCAGGCCAGGTCCATCGCGTCCACCACGAGGCGGATGTCGGCCGAGTTCTTGCCGGTCATGCTGCGCCGCGGGATCTCGATCAACTCGATCGCGGCCTCGTGCAGCTGTTTGGTGTAGCCCTTGTACTCGCTCCAGTCGGCATACGCCTTCTTGACGATGACTTTGCCCTTCTCCACCAATCGTTCAAGAATGGTGTTCATGTTGAAATCCCCGCGCCGTTGCTTAAAGCCGATGGCGAGGTTCTCGAAGTCGATGAATACGGCGAGTGTGCGTGCGGCGTCTTCCGCCATGGGGTCGTTCCCCACCTTTCCGTTCGTTCCGGGTGCGCCTGGTGGGCACCCTGCCGCTAGCATAGCGGAAATGGCGGACGGAGGGCGCGGATGGGCCCGGGAGCGCGGGCACCCGGGCGCGGCGGGTGCGGCGGGTGCGGCGCACCTGAACCCGCGCGCGACGCGGCGTTCTCCGCCGAGGGACCTCTGGTCGGCGGCCGATCAGGGCAGGGTCACATACTGGGCGCCTGCTCAAGCCTCCACTCGCCGCCTTGCCGTACGCACAGCCATCGCTCCTGGGTGGGCACGGGGTAGGGAATGCTGTACTCGGGCGGCACGTCGGGTTGCGCGCGGACGACGGTCACGTCCACCCAGGCGTCGCCATTGTCGAGGATGGTGTAGCGACCGACCTCGCGCCTGTCGCTTGTGGCGGTCGCCGCGCTCTCCTCTTTGAAGCGGTCGAGCGGGGGGCGGGCGTCGCTGAGCAGTTCCCAGGCCGCCTCGTACTCGCCCTCCTGGTGTGCGGCGAAGTAGGCGGCGACGACGTCGGAGGGGGTGCGGCCGAGGAGGTCGAACGCGCCGAGCGCTTCCGTAGCGGGGTCGCCGCCGAGCACATGGATGAAGACGGTGTCGCCGTCCACGTCGATCGGGAGAAAGCGGGTGACGTTATCCATGGTGGTGATGCTCGAGAGCACGCGCGCCCGCGGGTCGGCCGCGACCCAGGTGCCCAATTCGGGGGAGGGCGACATCGGCGACCAGGGGAGACCCCAGTCGGCCCCCATGAGCCAGTTGAACCGCGCGGAGTTCCCGTAGTAGGCGTCGGATCCGAGCTTCCGCAGGCGCGCGCGCTCGTTGGCGAAGATCTCCTCGGCGGCGGCCCGGTCGGTGGGAGCGTAGAGATTAACGAAGGACTCTCGGTCGTCGAGGCGCACGGTGCGGAGCAGCGTATCGAGTGACTCAAGGGCGGCCCGCGAGGCGGCCTCCGAGAGGGGCGGTGCGTCGATGGCGCGGACGGTCGAGGGCGGCTCGTCCGGGTCGCCCCATATATCGCCAACGGTGAAGAAGGCCGCGGCGGCGCTCATTTGGCCACCGTCTTCAGGGATGAACACCGCGGTGACCACGTGGCTGCCGGCGGGCAGATCGGGGACGAAGTAGGCTCGGGTGACGCCACCGTCGTCGGCGATCATCTGATCCGCGTCGCCGGCGATCGTGCCGTTCAAGGCCAGCAGCGACGCGCCTCGGAGGGGAGCCGGGTATCGGCCTGGGTCGTCATCCACCGGGAGCTTGAACTCGATCTTCTGGCCGGCCGTCAAGGCTGCACCGTTTGCTGCCGGACTCTCGAACACGGGCACCCTGCGCTCGTCCACCAGGGTCGACTCGCTCGGGTCGTCGGCCACCAGCAGGCGGAGCGGATCGATGCGGGAGACGGTCGCGTCGTCGCCATCCCCCTCCACCGGTCGCGAAACCACGAGGAGTGCGTCGGCGCGCGGCGCATTGTAGGCGCCCGAACTCCACTGTCCGAAGACCGTGACCACGGCGAGGCGCTCTCCGTCCACCATTCCCAGGTCTGTCAGCTGGATATGGCCCCATGACTCGGCCCCGCCCCAGGCCCCCCAGCGGAGCGTGAAGGCCGGCGCGGCGGCGACGAACACCTCCTGAGTACCGTACTCGTCCTGTGCGCGCGGGTCGAGCAGTTGCCAGGCGGCTTCGAGGTCCCCGGCCTGCAACACGAGGATCCACTCATGCACTGCCACGGCCCGCGGATCGGGGTCGCCGCGCGGGACCACGGCCGCCGTGGGGGAGTCCGGCGCGGGCGGGAGCAGGGCCGCGCCCGGGCTGGGCTGCATCAACGTGCTCTCGGTGATGCCGCCGCCGCTGGGCCGGAGTTCGGCGATGTAGACGGCCGCTCCCACCAGCCAGGCCGCCAACAGAATGGAAACGCCGCCCCGGAAGGCCAGCCGCCTGCGCCGGATGCGCCGAGCCCGGGGGAGGATGGCTTCCCACGCGCCGACGTCGGTGACGTGCGGGGCGGCGCGCCGTAGATCGCGGCCGAGATCGTCGGATGGGATGATGTTAATGGGGAAGCTCATCGCTCTGCCTCCATGGTGGTGCGCAGTGCTGCCCGTGCTCGGTGCAGGTGCTGGTTCACGGACCCGGGAGAGATCTTCATGGCCCGGGCCACGTCGATGACGGTGAGGCCGCCCACGTAGTGCAGGCCCACCGCCGTTCGCTGCCGCTCGGGCAGGGCGCGGAGTCGGGTGGTCAGCTCACCGGGAGGACTCGGCGCCGGGGCCGTGGTCTCCGGTTCCCCCGCGAGACGGAGGAGGGCCCGTGTCCGGCGGGCCAGCGAACGGTGGCGGCCGCGCAGGTTGTTCACGGCCACGTGGCGCACCCAGGCGGCCGGGTCATCGTAGGCGGAGACACGATCCCAGTTGACGATGAGCCGGGCGAAGGCATCCTGCACCGCGTCGGCGGCGGATTCGGTGTCGCCACCCCAGGCCAGCGCCAGGGCCCGAACGAGGCGGGTGTAGTTGGCTCGGAACACGGCTTCGGGCGTCGCGTAAGAGAGAAAGGCCTCGTGGCCATCGCGAGAGACCTCCCCCGGAACAGGCGGGAGCCGTTCGCCGTCGAGTGCGCCCGGGCTCTCCGTCTCCTGTGTCACCGGGATCATCTCCCCGCCTCGGTCATCGTGTCTCCCTGGTAGCGCGCCCGAAGATCGGGGGACGCGCACCAATCAGCGAAGTGCCGACATCCCAGTACATGCCGCAGGGGCGGATTCGCTTGACACGTCGGACTACAGCATCTCCAGGAAGCTCTCGAGTTGCTTGACCGCGCCGTTGGACGCGTGGCCGGGCTGATCGAGGGCGTCGCCGTCGATGGCGAGGAAGGGCACGCCGGCTGCTGCCAAAGAATCGCGCAGCACGGGCAGGGTGCCGAGGCCGTGACGGCAGCCCCAGTGGTTGAAGTGCACCACACCGTCCACATCGCCCCGACGCACGAGATCGAGCACCAGCCGTGCCCGGCGTGTGGCACTCCCCCATAAGGGGTGCTCGATGAGACGCCGGGCCATCCCGGAGAACGGGTCGGCGGGATCGAGGGGAGCAAGGTGCACCTGGCCCATCTCTTCGAGGACCACCGCACCGCCACGTTCGGCGATCAGGTCGAAGGGGGCACGGTCGTGGTGGGGCATGGTGTGGAGCCAGAGGAGTCGGGGGCGCGGGCCGCCGTCTACACGGGCGCCGCCGTCTTCGTGCGGTCCGCCGTTTCCGCGGGAGCCGCCGTTTCCGCGCGCCCCGCCGTTCCCGCGGTGGTTCGCGGCGTTCGCGAGCAGCAGATCGCTCCGACCCCGCTCCGTCCGGAGTCGCTCGAAGCCCTTGGCGCCTTCTTCCGATCCCCAGACCAACTGACCGATGAACGTGAAGGCGAACGTGTCACGGCCGTTCAGGACCAGGCTGCCGTCCAGCCGTTGGGCGCACAGCTCGCTCCAGGCCACGCTCGCCCGGTTGGAGAAAGCCACTGCTCGGCCGAGCCGTGGGCTCCGCCCGGTGAGACGACCCAGTTCGTCGTGCACTTCGCGTAGGCGGTCGGCGACCATCATGACATCGTCCGTCGGGGCGGGGCCCTCGTCGGGAGGCAGTGGGACGCGCACCGAGTGGAAAGGCACGCCGAATTCGGCCGCAACGGCGTCGAGCATGCACTCCTTGCCCAGGCAGAGCGGCGTGGTTCCCAGGCACACCGACGGGGGTGGGATCAGCCGAGACTCGAGGGCGGCCTTCGCCGCTCGATGGTAGCTGCAGAGGTCCCGGGCGAGCGGGAGGCGGTTCATGGCCGCCTCTACGTCGGAGCGGAACTCGGTGCCTGTGAGTGTGGCGGCCGCCACCTCGGGGACGAGAGGTGTGAGGTCGTACGAAGCGAGGAGTTCCGGGGGGAAGAGATACGACACCCAGGGGACGAAGGCTCCCGGCTCGTAGAGACCGAGGGTGGACGAGAGGGCGTGGTGTTCGAGGCGACGCCGGGCGGTACCCGTCCTGAACGCCGCCACCCGGCTGCGTGCCGCGATGGCCAGACGTGTGCCCCCGCCGGCGAGCGGACCGGCCGGAGCCGGGCTCCGGCGGCCGGGCCCTCTCAGTGCGGAACCGCCGTCAGGGCTGCGCCCGCCGCCGGCTGTGCCGGCCGGGCTGCCGCCGCCCGCGCCGCTCGACTCTCCCACCGGTTCCGGGTCGAAGAGATCGTCCTCGTCGTCCAGGAGTGAAGGGTCGAGGGTGAGCGTCTCGAGGAAGGCTTCGAGGCGGACGCGCAGGGGCCCCGCCATCTCCAGAGGGTAGTCCACCTCTATCTCGAGGAAGGGGAGTCCCTCCTCCTCGGCGAGCGATCGCACCAGGAGGGCATCGTACGCGCCGGGGTCGCAGAAGGGGAGACGGGCGTACAGCACGGCCGCCGCGCCCGTGGTGCGGAGCCGATCCTGGAGGAACTCCCGCCGCCGCAGGGCGCCGGAGCGCGGGCAGGCGGCGCTTTCCAGTATGCCGGCAGCCACCTCCGCCGGCGTCGAAGCGCAGGCCTCAAGCGCCGCCAGCCGGGTCGCGCACTGGGGGCCACGGCAACTCTCCACACCTGAGACTGCGACTCCGGCGGCCAGCACGGCTTCGAGGAGGACCCCGTGGGAGAGCGGGCCGCCTACCACGAACACACCGCCCGGCGCGGGCGGCGCCGGGTAGGCGAAGGTGCCCTCAAGTGTGACCGGGCCCTCCACGGCCGGCATCTGCGCGGCGGGCGCCGCCGGGGCGTTCTCCACTGATGTCGTCGTGCGGATGGCGACGTTCTCATCGGCGGGCGCGCGGCTCTCGAGCCAGACAAGCAGCGCTTCGAGGTCCCGGGCCAGACCGCTCACCGCGCGGGGGTCGTCGGTGCGGGGAACGAGGAGGGCGTGGACCCTGTCGGGGTAGCGAGCGGCCAGAGCGTCGCCCGCCCGCCGCATGGCGTCGCAGCCGTTCGGCACGACCAGGCAGGCACTCTGGTCTTCGGCGAGCGTTCGCTCCCCTTCGTCGATGGTGAAGACGGCGAACGGACAGGTGTTGGCGTGCGGGAGCATGGGAGCGTGTTCGGCCCCGTCGCGGGGTGTGGCACCGCTGCGGAGGGGGGCGTGCTGCCTTGCCGGGGTCTGGAGGAGGGGCCGTGGCAGGTGTCCGGCGTGGGCCAGGAACCCTGGAGGTAGAAGGTTGCAGGTGTAGTAGCAGATCTGGTTCATCGGAAGACTGATCCGGAGCGATCTGTGTCTCGCCAGAGTACTGTGGTGAGCGTCAGTGCACAAGCTCTGTTACCATTCTTCGAGCGTGGGCAGCCGACCAGACGACTGGGAGGCGCCCGGGTACGAACGGCAGCCGACCAGACGACTGGGAGGCGCCATAAGGGGAGCGCTACGATGAGGATCGCCATCATGGGAGCCGGGGCCCTGGGGGGCACCTTTGGTTTCCTGCTCGCTGAAGCGGGCTTCGACGTCACGTTGGTGGACGTCGACCGGACCAAGATCGACGCCATCCGCGCACAGGGGATCACCCTTCTCATGCCGGACGGCGCCGAGCGACACCGGGAGATGAAGGCCACCACCGATCCCCATGAGATGGGGGTGGTGGATCTGGTGCAGATCTCGGTGAAGGGCTACCACACCGTCTCGGCGATCGAACTCGCGCTGCCGATGGTGGGCCCCGACACCTACGTGCTCTCGCTCCAGAACGGGCTCAACAATCTGGCCCGCATCGCGGAGGTCGTCGGCCCGGAGCGGGTGATCGGTGGCGTGACCGCCCATAGCGCCATGCCGTTGAGTCATACGGTCATCAAGTATAACGGCGGCATGGGAGGCATCTACGTCGGCCGCTACGACGGGTTCGAGCCGGGCCCCTGGCTGGTGCAACTGGCCCACTTGTTCAACGCCGCCGGTTTCGAGACGGCTCTCATCGATGGCGACGTGCGTGAGCCCATCTGGCGCAAACTGCTGGCGAACTCCTCGGTGAACGCCGTGGCCGCCCTCACCGGGCTCACCGGGCGTGAGATCCAAGAGATCGAGTGGGCCGCCAACCTGGTCCGGGCCTTGGCGGACGAGACGGCCGCGGTGGCACGAGCTCAGGGCTTCAGTTTCCCGGAACTGGACGCACCCGGTGACTACGTGATCAAGACGCTCGATTGGGTGGGAGACAACAAGGTCTCCATGCTCCAAGATCTGGAGGCGGGCAGACGCACGGAGGTGGAGAACCTCCAGCTGGCCGTGGTCGAGAGGGGCGAGAAGTTCGGCGTCGACACTCCGTTGAACTGGGCCCTCGGCTCTCTGCTTCGTACGCGCGAACAGAAGATGTTGCGGGATGCACAGGCGTCAAAGGTGGCCGGCGGCGCCTGAACGCTTCGGATACTGACGGCGGTTCGCGGGTACAACACCATTGTACTGTTCTCGGTCGGCGGGTTCAGCGTGCCGGTATGCCCGCTGAGTCACACACATCCGTTTCGTCCGTCTCCCGCCGTGTTGGGGGCCGGACTCGTCTGGAGGGGACCATGCTCGTAGACGTCATCGGAGGCTTTCTCGGTTCGGGGAAGACCACCGTCATTCTGCACCAGATCAGAGAGAAGTCGTTCGACCCTGCGCGTACCGTGATCCTGGTGAACGAGTTTGGAGAAGTGGGGGTCGACGGCGCGCTGCTCGGCGGCGGTGAAGGCGCCGTGCGCGAACTGCCGAGCGGCTGTATCTGCTGCAGTCTCAAAGTGGACTTCATGGCCCAACTTGAGGACATCGCCCGCACCTACGACCCCGAGCGTCTCGTGGTGGAGCCCTCGGGTGTGGCGGCCATGCGCGATATCCTCCAAGCACTCACCAACGAGCGCGTGGCTCACCTCGTCGATGAGATCCGCACCGTGCTCGTGCTCGACCCCGACGACCACGACTGGTTCGTCGAGATGAGTCCCACCTTCGTGGAGTCGCAGGTGGGACTGGCGCAACTCATTCTCCTGAACAAGGCCGACCTCGCCGATGCCGACCTCCTCGCCCGGGTCACCTCCGATCTGGAACTGCGGAACCCGCTGGCCGTCGTTCTGCCCACCAGCCACGGCGTGTTTTCTTGGGAGGACGTGGCGCACATTCTGCCGCCCTTGCCCTCGCCCGAGGGGATCTCGGCCCGCCTCGAGGGGTTCGAATCGTTCTCGGCCGAGTTGCCCGACGTGTTCAGTCTGCCCACCCTCCACACTTTGTTCGCCGACCTGGCCGACGGTCGCTACGGCGACGTGCGCAGAGCCAAAGGCGTGTTCGCGACGGACCTCGACGGAGGGAGCCACCGGCTCGACCTGGCCGCCCGCCGCATCCACGTGACTCACTGGCCGCCGGTGGTCCCAGGACGCATAAACGTGATCGGCCTGGATTTGGATCATGCCGGCCTGAGCCGGGCGGTGAGTTCGGCGGTGGCGGCGGTGAGCGGCTGATGATGGCGAGTCCGTGTGGAACATCGAAGGGCGCCTCGTTGAGGCGCCCTTCGCGCACGGGAAAGTGCGTCACTGCGGGACGAGGGCTACCCTTCGCGGGCGGCTCCAGTCACCGGTAGTCTCGGTTACGGATGTCTTCGCGCCGCATGTCTTCCCGCCGCGATACTTCGCGGCGCCCGCGGCGCGCCCCACGCCTGTCGGCGAGGTCCTCGAAGAACCCGAGGCTCGCGCCGAATACCAGGTGGGCGGCGAGGAACATCCAGACCGTGAAGCCGTCGGAGATGTACGCCGCCACTTGCGGAAGCACGACTATCTGCGCCAAGAACCAGACGACGGCTCCGTAGACCAGCCCCAGTACTAACGGGTCCACCTTCGCAAAGGGGAACAGGTAGGAGTAGAGCAGGCCGAGCACCATGGAGACGGCCATGTGCGTGAGGAGTCCTGCGACGATGACTGCTGTACCGGTCGTCATTGCGCCCCACCAGATGGAGCCGATAAGTTCCAAAGGACGGAAGAAGCCGTCACCGGTGGCGGCCATGGCGATCATGGCGAACGCGCCCATCAGGAGGCCGCCGATCGCCCCGCCGATCAGACCGTGTTGCCACACCACATCCTTGTGCGCCGCAATCCGCCTGTCCAGGGTAAGTTCTGACATCTTGATCACCTTCTCTTCAATACGGATACGCAGAACGTGTTCGATGGCCATATTCCCAGCATGAAATAGTAGCAAACCGCACGAGCACCGGGGGCGGGGCATACGGAGCGCGGCCTGTTGGGTATGACACATAACAGTCCGTTGAGAGGCGACTAGGCGCCGCGAGGAGGTCGGGGATTCCATGACTGAAAGCGCACGCGAGACCAAGAACGTGGGCCTTCGAGGTGTGTCGGTGGCCGATACAATGATCAGCGATGTGGATGGGCCGGCCGGGCGCCTTATCTACCGTGGGTACGATATCCGCAGTCTGGCGGCGCGGTCCACGTTTGAGGAGGTGGCCTACCTCCTCATCTACGACAACCTGCCGTCGCTTCCCGAACTCGAGCACTTTCGTTCGCGGCTGGCGGAGAGGCGTCAGCTGACGCCGGGCCAGGTGGCGTGGCTTCGGGAGCTCAGCCCCGAGACACCCACCATGGCCGTGCTGCAGGCCTCTATCGCGCTCCTTGCCGGCGGCGACCCGTCTCCCGGCGACAACGGCAAGGAGGCCGAACGGGAACGGGCCGTCGACCTCGTGGCTAAGACGCCCGCCTTCGTGGGCGCCTGGCATAGGATCCGGAGTGGATCGGACCCTGTGGAGCCGGTCGCCGGCCCCGCGGCCCTCGCCCTCGGCCACGCCGCCGATCTTCTTCGTCTGCTCACAGGTGTCGACCCCGACCCTGCCCTGGCCCGCGACCTCGATGTCGCCCTGATTCTGCACGCCGATCACTCCATGAACGCCTCCACCTTCACCGCCCGCGCGGTGGCCAGCACGAGAGCGAGTATGTACGCCTCGATCTCCGCGGCACTTGGGGCACTCTCCGGGGAGTTGCACGGCGGCGCGAACGCCCGGGTGATGGAGATGCTGCAGGAGATCGGGTCCTTGGACCGGGTGGAGGAGTTCGTGCGCAGTCGACTGGCGGCCGGCGACCGCATCATGGGGATGGGCCACGCGGTGTACGACACCGACGACCCGCGGGCCGTGATCCTGCGCGAGATGTCCGGTCGCCTGGGAGAGCGTCTGGGCGAGCCGGCCTGGGTGCGCATGACCGAGCGGGTGGAAGAGGTGACGCGCACCGTCTTCCGCGAGACGAAACAGGCCGACATCTATCCGAACGTGGACATGTACTCCGCCTCCCTCTACCACGTGATGGGGCTTCCCACGGACCTCTTCACGCCGGTGTTCGCCGTATCCCGGGTGGCGGGGTGGGCAGCCCACGTGATCGAGGAGCGCTTCGCGGAGGCGGCCGACAAACCGCAGCTGTACCGGCCGGCGTCGGACTACGTGGGTCAGTACTGCGGTCCTGAATCCTGCACCTACGAGCCGCCGGAGGCGCGCCCGTGAGCGCGGGTCCAGACCGCGCCGCTCCGCGCAGCGGCCCGCGGCCGCTCGAAGCACCGGGGTCGCCAACCGACGACAGCTGCAGAGGAGGGTCACGATGATCACACGCATGCGGTTCGCCAGCCTGACGGTCGCTGATGTGGACATCTCGTACGATTTCTACGTCAACAAGCTGGGATTCCAAGCCCAGGTGGATAATCCGCTTCCGGACGGGAACCGTTTCGTCATGATGGTGCCCCCGGCGGGGGGCTCGAGTATCGTCATCAGCAGGCCGCTGCCGGGTCAGGAACTCCGCCCGGCTTCCAGCATCTCTCTCGAGGCGGACGACGTGCGGAGCACATACCGAGATCTCACGGCCAAAGGCGTGGAGTTCCGTCAGCCGCCCACAGAAACTCCCTGGGGCGGAGTCCAAGCGGTCTTGGCGGATCCTGATGGGAACACCTTCATGCTGCAGGAAGGCGGGATCTGAACGGCGCACCTCGATCCCCCTGCACGCGCGTCCGGGTCCTCCATCATGTAGGCTGGTGCCGTTGGGTTCCGTTCCGGCCTGGGGAGGGAGAACCATGCGACACGATCGGTGGACTCGCAAGCGACGCATCGCCGGCTTCTTGAGCGTCGTCGCCGTGGCGACGGTGGTCGCCGGCTGCGCAAGTCAGCCGACGACCGATACCGCCGGGGCGCCCGGCTTCTTCTACGGCCTTCTCCACGGCTTCCTGATAGTCATCGACTTCGTCATCGGCCTGTTCTCCGACGTGCGCAACTACGCCTATCCGAACAGTGGTGTTTGGTATGACTTCGGTTTTTTGATCGGGGCGGGCATGTTCCTGGGCGGGGGCGGCGGCGCGGGCGCGCGTCGGGGCTGAGCAGTCGCGGGAGGGTCTCGCGCGCCGCTGCCCACACCCTTTCTACAGCCACACCACGTCGATCTCGTGCGCCAGGGCTCGGAACTCCGGGTCGCCCGTGACAGCGGGCAGGCCTGTGAGCTTGGAGAGGGCGGCGCAGAAGGCGTCGGCGTAGGAGATGGGGTAGTGACTCTTGAGGCGTGCCGCCGTGAGTGTGAGGGCACGCCCGGCGTCGACCGTTTCGAGGGGCAGTTGGTCGAGCGCGGCGAGCACGAGGTCTGCGGCGTCGGCCCCACGACGACGGCGCACCACGTAGAGCACCTCACCCATGTTCACCCAGCTGATGAGCACCGGCTTCGTCGCCCGGCTGCTCTCTAGCATGCTTTGTACTGCCGACGCCCCGGGACCGTCTTCCAGGTACTCGAGGACGGCATAGCTGTCGAGGATCGCGCCCACCCACGTATCGTCAACGGCGGTCATTCCCCGGCGCTCTCCGCCTTCCGTTCTCGTAGGAGCTCCGCGGTGAGGGAATCCTCGCCCCTCAGCAACCCCCGGAAGTCCGTGGTGGGTCGCTCAGCGGCAGGCACGATCACGATGTGGTCGTCCGAGTCGACCACCTGCACGGTCATCCCCGGGAGGATGCCGTGGTGGCGTCGGATCTCAGCGGGGATCACCACTTGGCCTTTCACGGACACTTTCGCGGCAGGCACGGCATCACCCCTGTCATGTAGTACGAGTATCCGTAGAAGTATAACTCTTCTTCCATTTCGTATGTACGAGCCCCGGTTGTCGTAGGGCTCCGCCCGTCCGCTTGCGCTCCGCCCGTCCGCTTGCGCCGCGCCCCGTCCTCCTCTACACTACAGCCCATGTATGGGGCGACTGACATTAGGCACCCGGTCTCCCGGCCCGAAGACGGCCGTCTCCTCCTCGTCGCCCTCCTGCTGCTCCTCCCCCGCTAGGGGGAGAGACTACGCGAAGCCGGCGCCACCCGGCACGTCACAGCAGCACCCACACAGGGATCACAGAAAAGGGGCGATGTATGTCCACGACCGCGAACACACCTACAGAAGCAGCCACAGCCGGCGGGGCACCAACGTCGGCTTCCACCACGGCGGCCCGCCGCAATGCCGGCGTGCCCGTGGTCTTCTTCGATACCACCCTGCGCGACGGCGAACAGTCGCCCGGCATCAGCCTCAACATGAGCGAGAAGCTCGAGATCGCCCACCAACTCGTGCGTCTCGGCGTGGACGTGATCGAGGCCGGGTTCCCCGCCACCAGCCCCGGCGATTTCGAGGCGGTGCAGGCCATCGCCCGCGAGGTGAAGGGTGCCGTGATCTGCGGCCTGGCGCGCTGCGTGGAGACCGACATCCGCACCTGCTGGGACGCCATCAAGGACGCCGAGCGGCCGCGCATCCACACCTTCGTCTCCACCTCCGACATCCACCTGGAGCACCAGATCCGCATGACGCGCCCCCAGGTGCTCGAACTCACCCGCGAGATGGTGACCCTCGCGGTGTCGCTCTGCCCGGCCGACGTGGAGTTCTCGGCCATGGACGCCACCCGCTCCGATCCGGACTTCCTGGCCGCCGTGCTGCAAGTGGCCGTCGACTGCGGCGCCACCACCATCAACGTGCCCGACACGGTGGGTTACACGCTTCCGAGCGAGTTCGCCGCCTTGATCGACGCCCTCTACGAGAAGGCCCCCGGTCTGGCCGACGTGGTGCTCTCGGTCCACTGCCACAACGACTTGGGCTTGGCAGTGGCCAACTCCCTGGCCGCCGTGGAGCACGGCGCCACTCAAGTGGAGGTGGCTGTGAACGGTCTGGGCGAGCGGGCCGGTAACGCGGCCATCGAAGAGATTGCGATGGCCCTGGTCACGCGGCGCGATCAGGTGAACCGTCCGGTGAACATCGTTACTACCGAGATCGCCCGCACGAGCCGCATGGTCTCCAACCTCACCGGCTACGAAGTGCAGCCGAACAAGGCCATCGTGGGCAAGAATGCCTTCGCCCACGAATCGGGCATCCACCAGGACGGTGTGCTGAAGGAGCGAACCACCTTCGAGATCATGCACGCCAAGGACATCGGCCTGGGCGATTCCGACATCGTCCTCGGCAAGCACTCCGGTCGACACGCCCTGAAGTCACGCCTGGCCGAACTGGGCATCCACCTCTCCGGCGACGAGCTCGACGAGGCGTTCCGCCGCTTCAAAGAGGTGGCCGACAAGAAGAAGCAGGTCACCGCCCTCGACCTCGAGGCGCTGGCCACCGAGGAGATCCGCGAGCGCGCGGACGTCTACAGCCTCACCCGTTTCTATGTCTCGGCGGGGTCGGAGATCGTCCCCACAAGCCAGGTGGAGGTGGTTCACGAGGGGTCTTCGCGCCCGGGAAAGGCCTTCTCGGGCGGCTCGGTGGAATCGGTGTTCCGGGCGATAGACGACGCCGTGGGCATCACCGGCAAGCTACTCGACTACCGGGTGCGCTCCATCAGTTCGGGCAAGGACGCCCTGGCAGAGGTGCGGGTGGCGGTGGAGGTGGAGGCGAAGAACTACGCCGGCCAGGCCGTCAGCATCGACGTGCTCGAAGCCTCGGCCAAAGCCTACATGCGGGCGCTCAACAACGTGGCGCAGCACCGGGAGGCGAGCGGGGCGAATCCGGAGCGGGTGTTCTAGGAAGGCTGTTGAAGACCGAAGCCTCAGCCGCCAGAACGCACCGGTCGGCGCGATGCGGCGTCCACGGTCTTGCCGGGGCTCGCTTAGGTGCGCTGCCTCGCGGTACGATGGAGCGACTGTGATCGATCACGCGGACATAACCGATCTCTGTTCGAACGCTGGGCCCGCACGTGCCAGGGACATTCGTTCGCCCGCCGATACGTCGGAGGACGCGCAGCGGGTGCGGCTCGACATCCTGCACCACATTTCGTTCGAGCAGAAGGCGGCGCAGATGTCCGAACTCAGCGAAACCCTGCGCGACAGCATGATCGCCGGCGTGCGCTTCCGTCACCCTGAGTATGCGCCTGGCGAGGCCCGTTGGGCTGTGGTGCGGCATCTGCTCGGTGACGACCTCTTCGCGACGGCCTTCCCCGATGCGCCCTGCATCCCACACATGCTGGTCGGGTCGTTCGCGAGCGGCTTTCACGGCGAGTTCCGGGCGACGCAGGACGCCGACGTGGTGATCGATCCCACACTGGAATAGCTCGGCGAGTTCGTTGACAGGGCGGCTGCGGAGTTCTACCTCTCGCGCGAGGCTGCACTCGATGCGCTCGCCCGAAGGGGCCAGTTCAACCTCGTCCACTTCGAGACCGCTTGGAAGATCGATCTCATCGTGCGCAAGGACCGTCCGTTCAGTCGAGTGGAGTTCGGTCGCCGGCAGGTTGGCTCCCTCGGAGAACTGAGGGTGCCGATCAACACCGCCGAGGACGTGGTCTTGTCGAAGCTCGAGTGGGCGAAGACTTCGGGTTCCGAGCGCCAGCTGGGCGACGCCGCCGGCGTGATCGAGGCTTGGGGCGAACGACTTGATTGGGAGTACCTCCTGCGGTGGGCGGAGAAGCTTTCTGTCAGCGACCTACTCGAGAAGGCCAGAACCGAGGCCGACCTCTGACAGAGTGCCGGCCGCCCCTTGGTCGCGGCGGCCGGCGTCCTCGCGAGGGAGCGTCGTGCCTGCCTACCCCTTCAGCGGCACGAACAACTGCGTCTGCCAGCGGGCTGGATCCGGTTCGCTCTCGGGATCGGTGAGGTACGTCTCCCAGCAGACCAGGTCGCCGGCTTCGTGTCCGTGCTCTTGGACCCAGCCCATGATCGCGGCCCAGGCCGTTTCCAGTCCGTCATAGGAACCTATGTGGATGGTGGTGGCCACCATGCCGGCGGGGAGTTCGAAGTTGTGCACCGCGGGTATTGAAGGTCCGCCCGATCCGGGCTCCTCCGGGATCGGGGCCACGGTGGGGATTCCGACCTCGAAGTCGACGGTGTCTTCGTCGAAGCTGTGGTACGCGGCCAGCGGTGGACCGATCGGGGCTCCGCCCGCGCGTCCGATGTGCGCGGATACCTGCCCCAAGGCCGGGCCGAAGACCGAGCTGATGTCGGCTGGAGGTATCCGGTAGCGCAGCGCGGCGATGGGCTGAGGCTGCACCAGGGAGCGCTGGTGGTCCGCGATACGTTCGCGTAACCGGGCGCCGTGGCGCTCGAGCCGACCGACGGAGCGCGCGACGTCGTCGTCAGCCAGGAGTGCGGCGATCTCGTCGAGCGGCATGTCGAGCGACCGCATGGTGCGCACGGCCACCGCGTCGCGCGTTTGCGAGAGGTGGTAGTAGCGATAACCCGAGTCGGGGTCCACCCAGGCGGGCTTCAACAGGCCGAGTTCATCGTAGTGGCGGAGCGCCTTGACGCTGAGGCGGCAGACTCCGCTGAATCGACCGATGGGCACGAGATTCTCCATGGCTCCTCCTTTCCTGACTCGAGCCTAAACCTTCCCCCGGGGGGAGAGTCAAGCGGGTTCGTAAGAGGGGCTCCGGGCGATCGCCTGATCCGGGACGATCGCGCTCCCTACGGGTCCGCCGTCTACCAGCCCCGAGCCCTCTCGGGGGCGGGCGTGGGATCGGGTTCGAGCAGCGAGAGGTCTTCTTCGAAGAGGATCACGAGTTCCGTCATCGCCGGGCTGGATCGGCGCGTCGGCGCTTCCGTTGACACCCTCATAGTATCGTGGAGAGAGGACGGGCGAACCGGGGTGGGGCTCATCAACGACTCGAACCCCGGTCGCCTGAACGGAACCGGGGTTCGTGTGCTCCGGAGGATCCGACGAGGCGGATCCGAGGCGGGCGTTCTTCAACGGCCTCTCAGGTCGACTACGGCTGCACGGTGCCCGATACGGTGATGACTCCTCCATCCACGCGGCCGGCCAACTGGGTGGGCGTAGCGCTCCAGGAGATGCCGCCCGACTGCTCGAGCCCCGCCAGATCACCCGGAGCGATCCCTTCGACTCGGAGGGCGCGAGCCACATCGATCGAGGGCGGGTAGGATTCGGCGAGCGTGTCCGTGAAGTAGACCACGCCATCGGCGTTCACGTAGTAGAGGCCGTTGACGAGCAGGGGTTCATCGAGGGTCGAAGCGAGCGCATCCCGAACCGAGATGCCCGGGCCGACGCCCATGACGACGGGAGCTCCCGGATCGGCGCCACCCACCGTGGCTTCGTTGGTGGAGGACCACGGTATGAAGATCAGGACGGCCGCGAGTGCCAAGGCGGCAACGAGCAGGATCGCCCCGATGACGATGATCCCGATTCCGAAGAGGCCCTTTCGCGTGGAATCAGCGCTCGCGGGCGTCCCGGGTGTGATTGTGCTTCCAGTGGTGGTCATGGTTTCCTCCGGCATCAGATTCGTACTACGTTGAGTCCGACGCGGGGCCGGGGGGTGCGGGTTCCGCTGCTGGGAGCCGGAGGGCGCCCACGGACGCCGGCTCTCGTTGGGTGAGCGCGGCGTCTCGTCTGCTACCATGAAGGCCGCTACGTATGGGCTCGAGGGACCGTTGCGCCAGGCACGTCCGGGGCCGATCTTGGAAGGGGAGACCATGAGCCGCGATCCGCTGGGTGCGCACGTCGACGTCTCGTTCGGGGGCGACACGCGTCGCGTCGCACGGCTCGGAGTAGTGGTGGAGCAGGGACTCGTTGAGTTGGAGCGCCTCCCCTACAGCATCCGTGTACTGCTCGAGAACGTCCTGCGCCACGCCGGCAACGGCATCACGACGGAGGAGCACGTGCGGGCGGTCGCCTCCTGGGAGCCCGAAGCGATCGAGCGGGCGGAGATCCCGTTCATGCCGTCGCGCACCCTCCTGCAGGACTTCACCGGCGTGCCCTGCGCCGTGGACCTCGCCGCCATGCGTTCCGAGGTGGAGCGGCACGGCGGTGATCCCGCGATCATCAACCCCCAAGTGCCCGTCGATCTGGTGATCGATCACTCGGTGCAAGTGGACTACTACGGCACCGACTCCGCCTTCGACCGCAACGTGGCCCTCGAGATCGCCCGCAACCGCGAGCGCTACACCCTGCTCAGCTGGGCGCAGCGCGAGTTCCGGGACTTCGGTGTGGTACCCACCGGCACCGGCATCGTGCACCAGATCAACCTGGAGTACTTGGCGGTGGTGGTGCATACCCGCGAGGTCGACGGCGTCGGCTGGGCCTTCCCCGACACGGTGGTGGGCACCGATTCTCACACGACCATGATCAACGGCCTCGGCGTGCTCGGGTGGGGTGTGGGCGGTATCGAGGCCGAGGCCGTCATGCTCGGACAGCCCTACTTCATGCTCCTCCCCGACGTGGTGGGCGTGCGACTCGGGGGCGAGCGGCCGCTTGGAACCACGGCTACCGACGTGGTGCTCACCATCACCAGGCTCATGAGGCAGGTGGGCGTGGTGGGCAGGTTCGTGGAGTTCTTCGGCCCCGGTCTGGCGTGCCTGAGCGTCGCCGATCGGGCCACGATCGCGAACATGGCGCCGGAGTACGGCGCCACCTGCGGGTTCTTCCCTGTGGACGACCAGACCCTGCGTTTCCTCACCGCCACCGGGAGGAGTCCCGAGCACGTGGCTCTGGTGGGCGACTACTGCCGTCTCCAAGGGCTGTTCCGGTCCATCGACTCACCCGACCCGGTCTACACGCGTGTGGTGGACTTCGATCTGGGCACGGTCGAACCGAGCGTGGCCGGCCCCCGTCGCCCGCAGGACCTGATCCCGCTCACGGGCGTCGCTCAGAACTTCCGCGACTCGCTGCCCGCCTTGGCCGGCGCCGCGGGCAGGGCCGACGTGAACCTCTGCTCCGCCCAGGTATGCCTGTTCGGCGCGACACCGGAGACGGTGGGCCGCTTCGAGGACGAGGGCGGCGCCGCCGCTCATGACGGCCGACGTGCCCCCACGCCGGCGGAACTCGCGGCGACCACCTACACGCTCGGCGACGGTACCGTGGTCATCGCCGCCATAACCAGCTGCACGAACACCTCGAACCCTGCGGTCATGATCGGTGCGGGTCTGCTCGCGCGTAATGCTGTGAAGCGGGGCCTGCGCGTGCCGCCTTGGGTCAAGACGAGCACTGCGCCGGGCTCGCGCGTGGTGACCAGCTATCTGGAACGCGCCGGTCTCCTGCCCTACCTGGAGGCTCTCGGATTCCATATCGTGGGATACGGCTGCACCACCTGCATCGGCAACAGCGGGCCGCTGGCCGGCCCCATCGTCGACGCCATCCAAGCCGAGGGCCTGTCCACGGCTTCGGTGCTGAGCGGCAACCGCAATTTCGAGGCCCGCGTGCACCCGCTCGTGCGCTCGAACTATTTGGCCTCTCCGCCGCTCGTGGTGGCGTATGCCCTGGCGGGCTCCGTGACGGTGGACCTCACAGAGGAGCCCTTGGGTCACGACTCGGCCGGTATACCCGTCTACCTCGTGGACATCTGGCCGTCCGAGGAAGACGTGGAGCGCATGGTGGCCGAGTGCGTGCTCCCCGAGCAATTCCGCGAGCGCTACGCGTCGGTCGCGGACGGCGGCGAGTCCTGGAAGAGCCTCGATCCGCCGGCGGGCTCACTGTTCGCGTGGGACCCGGCATCCACATATGTGCGGGAACCGCCCTTCGTGAGCGGGCTGCCGGCTGCACCGACCGCTGTGGGCGACATCCTGGGCGCGCGCGCCCTCGGCGTCTTCGGCGACTCGGTCACCACCGACCACATCTCGCCTGCGGGAGCCATCTCTCCCGCGTCTCCGGCCGGCACGTATCTCCAAGACCTGGGCGTAGTTCCGGCGGATTTCAACACGTACGGCTCCCGCCGAGGCAATCACGAAGTGATGATGCGGGGCACCTTCGCGAACGTGCGCATCCGTAACCTGATGCTGCAGGGGATGGAGGGGGGGTGGACCGAGCACCTGCCTTCGAACGATCTCCTCACTATCTTCGACGCGGCTGAACGATACCGGGGGGAGGGTGTCCCGCTCGTCGTCTTCGCGGGCAAGGAGTACGGCACCGGCAGCTCTCGAGACTGGGCGGCCAAAGGTCCTTCTCTCCTCGGCGTCCGCGCAGTGATCGCGGAGAGCTTCGAACGCATCCACCGCAGCAACTTGGTGGGCATGGGTGTTCTGCCCCTGCAGTTCGAGGCCGGCACAAACGCGGCTTCCTTGGGTATCACAGGCCGGGAGACGTTCGACATCGTGGGCATCACAGGCGGCGAACTCCGCCCCGGCAGCGGAGTGTGGGTGAAGGCTCGTTCGGAGGAGGGGGACATTGTCTTCCCCGCCATCGTCCGGCTCGACTCCCCGGTGGACGTGGAGTACTACAAGCATGGAGGCATCCTACCTCGGGTGTTGCGCCAACTGCTGGGGTAGCTGGGCCGCCCTGGGGCGGGTTTGAGGTGACACACATGAGTGGAGGGAGATCAGTGGACACACCGCAGGTGCGGCTGCTGCACACGGACGGCTGCTCGCCCGAGAACACGGAGAAGGCGCGCGCCGCCCTCGAAGAGGCGCTCGCGGCGGTCGGGCTGCCCGTGGACGGGTACGAGGTGGTGCTTGTAGGCACGGAAGCGGAAGCCCTGACTCTGGGGTTCGTGGGAGGGCCCGCGGTACTCGTGGATGGTATGGACGCTGATCCGAACGTGCGCGACATGCGTCCGGGGGGCCTCGGCTGCCGCGCCTACCTCACTCCCGCGGGGATCGCCGGCGCGCCCGCCGCGTCCATGATTGAGACGGCACTACGGGAGGCTCTGAAATCAAGCGGAGCTGCATAAGCATAATAGTGCAACAGAAGTTGCAGGCGACGACTGCGGTAGCGACGCCAAGGCAGAAGGGTCCCGCCCCCGGCTCAGGCCTTCGCCTCGATAACCTCCTGCACCCATCCCCGGGCCGCGATCATGGCGGGGAAACCCACCGTGGTGAGAGCCAGAACCACGGCGTGTTCCACTTCCTCCGCCGTGGCGCCCTGTTCGAGCGCCCGCCGGGCGTGGCTCTTCACCGCGCCTTCGGCCGACGCGCCGATCGCGATGCCGAGCTTCACCAATTCGCGGGCTCGGCTGTCCAGAGGGCCCTGGTGGCACAGAGAGGCCAGGTCCTCGTAGGCGGCCCACACGTCGTTGTGTTTCTCGCGAAAGTCCTGGAAGGGCCGGGGCAGGTAGGTCATGGCGCACTCCCTCGTGTCAATAGCCTTCGAAGTTCTCCATCACGATCTGGCGGCGCTCGATGCCGCGATCGCTGAGCAGCTGCTTCAGGGCCGCCACCATGCTCGGGGGGCCGCTCAGGTAGTAGGTCCAGTCCCGCCCGTCGGCCAACTCGGCCTGGAGGATCTCCTCGCGGATGTAACCCCGGTGCCCTTCCCAGCCGGGTTGGGGGTCCGTGAGCACGTGGGCCACCGTGAGTCTCGGTAGTTGGCTCTCGAAGGCCTCCAATTCGAGTCGGAACGCGATGGAGTCCTGGTCCTTGTTGCCGTACAAGAGGACCACGTCGATATCCGGGCCCCCGTCGGCCAGAGAGCGGAGGATGCTGCGCACGGGTGTGATCCCGATCCCCCCGGTGAGGAACGCTACGCGCTGTGTGTCTTCCCGCAGCGTGAAGCTGCCGAATGGCCCTTCGATCTCCACCTCCGTTCCCATCGGAAGTCCGTCGAGCGCCGTCTTGTACTCCGATCCCGTGAGGCGTGTGGTGAAGTCGAGATAGCCCTCCGTGGGAGAGCTGGAGTGGGTGAAGTGCTTTGTGAGGTAGCTGTCGCCTTCGGGGATGGTGAGCACGAACCATTGGCCGGCTTCGAACTCGTACTGCCGCACGCGGTCGAAACGGAACGTCTTGACGCCCTCGACGCGCGGTATTTTGTCCACCAGCCTCGTACTCAAGGTCATGCTCTTCATCGGCAAGCCTCCTCGGTGAGTCGTGCCCGACCAGGATACAATGCCAGCCATGTCGACGGAACCTCGGATGACGCCCTTCGTGGGTCTGGCCGCCTGTGCATCCTATCAGGACGGCGACGTCCACCGTGCTCTCCGCGCTGTTTTGGCTCCGCTCGGGGGCATGGAATCCTTCGTCTCTCCCGGCGAGCGGATCGCCCTCAAGCCCAATCTGCTGTTGGCCGCTCATCCTGACGCGGCCGTGACCACGCACCCGGCACTCGTGGGGGCGGTTGCCGCGGCGGTGCGGGAGGCGGGCGCTCACCCGGTGGTGGTGGAGAGTCCGGGGGCGGGGATCCCGCACACTCGGGCCACGCTGCGCAGGGTCTACCGGCGCACGGGCTTGCTGGAGCTTGCGGAGCGCAGCGGGCTCGAATTGTCGTACGACACGTCCTCGCGGTCGGTCTCGCACCGGGACGCCGCTGTGGTCCACCGTCTCGAGGTACTGAACGCGCTGCTCGAGGCGGACGGCGTGATCTCGTTGCCCAAGCTCAAGACTCACTATTTCATGACGTACACCGGAGCGGTGAAAAATCTGTTCGGCGCTGTGCCGGGGTTTGCGAAACCCGGGTACCACGCGCGGTTGCACGATCCCGAGCGGTTCGCCCACATGCTCTTGGACGTGGCCGCCCTGGTGCGGCCGCGCCTCTCGGTGATGGACGCGGTCGTGGCGATGGAGGGTGACGGACCGGGACTCGGCGGTACCCCGAGGTTCCTCGGAGCCGTCTTGGCTTCACCCGATCCGGTGGCGCTCGACCTGGCCGCCTGCGACCTCGTGGGCCTGGACCCGCGGCGCGTGCCGGTGCTGACGGCGGCCGAGGAGAGAGGGCTGTGGCCCGGAGACGGCGTCTCGGTGACGCTTGTAGGCGACGATGCCGCACCGTTGCGGGTGAGTGACTTCGTCGTGCCGGGACGCCGCGTAGACCCGGTGGGCCTGGGCCGGGCCGCACGCCTGGAGGTGGTGCTCCGACCCGTCATGCGCGAACTCTTCTCGGCGAGGCCGCGGCCCAGCGCAGACAGGTGTACGGGCTGCCGCACCTGCGAGCTGGCCTGTCCCACATCGGCGATAGCCGTGCGGGATCGAACCGCCGTGGTGAGAGACGACGTCTGTGTCCGCTGCTATTGTTGCCACGAGCTCTGTCCGGAAGCGGCTGTGGACCTGGTGTACGGCCGGGCCGCGCGCGCTCTCCGAAAGGTGGGATTGGGGTGAGGGCGTCCAGAAGGCTGTTGAAGAATGACGCTTCGCCGCCAGGGCGCGATGGACAAGCGCGAGACAAGGACGCAGGAAGCGCTCGTAGCAGCGCTACGGGTGTGACTGAGGACGCCGTAGCGCGCCGGCCAGTGCGTTCTGGGGGCCGAGGCTTCGATCTTCAACAGCCTCCTAGTGAGATCGTACCAGGACGGCCGTCGCACAGGCGGGCGTCCGGGAGGAGGTCGAGTTGAGCGACGAGCCGCTGCGCATGGTGGCATTCGACATCGACGGCGTGCTCATCCGTGGAGGCACGGTGCTGCCGGGTGCGCGGGAGGCGCTGGATGAGGTGGTTCGTCGCGGGCTCCTGCTCCGCTTCGTCACCAACAACTCCACGCGCCACCGCTCCGAGATCGCGGCCCGGCTGACGGAACTCGGCCTCCCGGTGACGGCGGATCTCGTGCTCACCTCGGCTGCGGCCACGGCGGCATGGCTGCGGGGGGAGCTACTCCCGGGGGCGCGCGTTCTCGTGGTTGGCGGGGCCGGGCTGGTGCGTGAGCTCATCGAGGCGGGATTCGACGCGGCGCACGTGCGTGAGGCTGCGCGTCCGTCGGGCGAGGCGCCGGCCGGAAGTGCGTCGCCGACGCCCGTGGCTTCCGGCACCACCCCGGCGGCGGCC
>Ga0209347_1002095_pt1 | contig 27907 bp, 24 predicted proteins | sample AutmiccommuBRH23_FD_187382 | JGI IMG/M metagenome (GOLD analysis project Ga0209347, IMG submission 187382) | Deep subsurface microbial communities from Mt. Terri, Switzerland - Autotrophic microbial communities BRH/23 (SPAdes) (version 2) | ecosystem: Environmental > Aquatic > Deep subsurface >...
CGCAGACCGCGCTGCTGGTGCTGGGGGTGGCGGTGGGGGTGTTCATCTTCATCTTCATGTCGGCGCTGATCGGCGGGCTGGCAGAGTTCATCCTGTCGCGCACCGTGGGCGACCTCAGCCATGTGACCATCGAGGCCGAGGATCCCGACCCCGCGATCCTGATCCATCCGGGTGGCCAGGTTCTGGCCGTCATCGAACGCGGCAGTGCCCGTACCGCCTCGCTGTCCGAGGCCGCGACCTTTATCCCGCTGATCGAGACGGTGCCGGGGGTGATTGCCGTATCGCCTCAGATCACCGGCGCGGGGTTTCTGGCGCGGGGCGCGCAGGTGGCGCAGGTCAGCGTGACCGGGCTGGAACCGGGGCGAGAATCCGACATCCTCGATCTCGACGGCTACATGACCCAAGGCTCGGTGCGCCTCGGCTCGGGGCTGATCGTGCTGGGCGAGACGCTGGCCGAGGACATGTCGCTGCGGCTGGGGCAGACGGTGCGGCTGCAATCCTCGACCGGGGTATCGGCGGTGCTGACGCTCAGCGGGCTCTACGACACCGGCAACGGGCTGATCGACGCCAGCAGCATCTATGTCAGCCTGTCGACCGCGCGCACCCTGTTTGCGCTGCCGCAAGGGGTGACGCGGATCGAGATCAAGCTGCGCGACCTGAACGAGGCCGATGCCACCGCGCTGCGCATTGCGGCGCTGACCGGGCTGGATGCCGAGCCCTGGACCGAGGGCGCCGAACAGCTGCTGGAGGCGCTGGACGCGCAGGCGCAGACCGGGATCTTCCTCAAGTCCTTCGCGCTGATCACCATTGTGATCGGCGTCGCCTCGGCGCTGCTGCTCTCCACCTATCGCCGCCGCCCCGAGATCGGGATCATGCGGGCGATGGGGGCAGGGCGCGGCTTCGTGGTCTTCGTCTTCGTCACCCAGGGTGCGTTGGTCGGGCTGATGGGCGGCGTCACCGGCGCGGCGCTTGGCTATCTGGCGCTGCTGCCGTTTCCGTCGCGCGAGGAGTTCGAGGTCGGCACCCTGCCGATGGACATCACCCAAGGCTCCTATGGCCTGGCCATCACCCTGACGGTGATCGGCGCCATCCTCGCCTCGATCCTGCCGGCGCGCGCCGCGGCACGGGTCGATCCGGTCACGGCGATCGGCCAATGACCGCGCTGTTGGAAGTGTCCGACCTCATCAAGACCTTCGGCACGGGCGACGCCGAGACCCGCGTGCTGCGCGGCCTGTCGTTGACGCTTGCAGTGGGCGAGATGGCGGCGCTGCTGGGGCCTTCGGGCTCGGGCAAGAGTACGCTGCTGACGATCCTCGGCACGCTGATGAAGCCGACCTCTGGCTGCTATGCCATGCTGGGAACGGATCTGGTCGCCGCGGGTGACACCGAGCTGACCGAGTTCCGCAACCGCCATATCGGCTTCGTTTTCCAGTTCCACAACCTGCTGCCCGACTTCACCGCGCTGGAAAACGTGGTGTTCCCGACGGCCGTGCGCGAAGGGCGTGAGACCGCCGCCGCCCGGGCCCGCGGGCGCGAACTCCTGACGCGGATGGGGCTCGGGGCGCGGATCGACTTCCCCTCGGCCAACCTCTCGGGCGGGCAGAAGCAGCGGGTGGCGGTGGCCCGCGCCCTGATGAACCGCCCCGAACTGGTGCTGGCGGATGAGCCGACCGGCAACCTCGACCGCGCCTCGGCCATGCAGGTCATGGACCTGATCGCCGAGATCAACCGCGACGAGGGCACGACCTTCCTGATCTCCACCCATGACGAAAAGATCGCGGGGCTGTGCCGGCGGCAGATCGTGGTGGGCGACGGAGTGGTGACGGGATGATCGTTGAGCATGGGCAGGACATGCGGGTTGCGATCCGTCGCGTGATATCGCCGTGAAGGGATCACTACCTCATCCTGAAGCTGTTCGTCGCGGAGCCGGCATTCCAATTGCGTCTTACCCCCGGTTGCGCGCCCCGGAAAACAGACCGGTCTCAATTCAACAGCGGCGCGCGCGCCTATTGCGGTGCCTGTCGATCAGAACAGGATCGAGTCCGCTGCATCCTCTGCGCTCTGCTTTGCCGGGGCGTCGGCCAAGGGTGCGAAGCTGCCGATCAGGGCGCGATGGACAGCCCGCTCCCGCTCCATCGAGTAGAGCGGTTCGAAACGGCCCAGTGCCGTCAGATCCTCCATCCCAGAGGCCGGTGCGCTCGTCCCTGCCATTGCCCGCAGGTCTCCCTGAGTGGCGCGCACCCGTGAGACGGCGGAGCGGCACCGCCGCACCGCTTCGACCAGCACCGCTGCCGCCTCTGCGGCGCTGTCGCGCATTTGCTTGAGACTGGAGAGCGCCGCGTCTGCCGCATCCAGGGCGCTGGCGCAGGTTGCCATCGCGGCGCGGAACTCCGCCGCAGAGGCGACCGTCGCCGCGACCCGGGCGCTGTCGAACCCCTCTGACAGATTGCCGATGGCGCGCCGGCACGCGACCGACTGGCGGCCCGCAACGACGGCGCTGGCATGGACGGCTTCGGCGAGCACGCCCAATGCCGCCCGGGCGGGGCCGGACCGGGCGGTCAGAAGCGTTGCGTTTATCGCCGCGTGCTTGATCGAGGAGGCACTTCGCCCAAGGCCCGCGAAGCGCGACTCGGCGGCACCGATGCTGATACTGATCGCATCGGCGGCGGCGGCGACCTTGTCGAGCGCGGCGACCATCTCTGCCTCGCGGCTCTGGGCGGCTTCCATCGTCGCACGCCGCGCGCGCACCGCAGCGGCAACCGGACCCTCTCCGCCGCCCTCGCCAAAGCCGGCCCGCAATTCCGCCCCCAGCAGGTCAAGCCGGTCGAGCGCTTCCACCGCGGCGTCGCAGACGCTCTCGGCATCCTCCGCAAGCGCAGAGATCTGGGCCGCCGCGAGCGCGCGGGTTCCTGGCCCGCCATCTTCCACAATCGTTTCCACATGGGCGAGGCGTTGCGCGAACTCGTCCGCGAATTGAACGCCCGCGATCAGCGCCTTGGTTTCGCGGCGGGCGATGTCGGCGGCGTCCCGCGCCTCGGCTGCAAGTTGGGCACGCAAGGCGGCAGTCTCGCGCGCGGTTGCCTCGGCGGAGGGGCCACTGGCATCAAGCACATCGACGGACTGATTCAGCGCGCGAAGGGCAAGCGCAGCCGCTTCCCGCGCATCAAGGCGGCTGTCGGTGACGGCGCAGACGCCTTCATCCAGGGCGCGCGCGTCAGCCGCGAGGCCTTCGATAAACCCCCGCAGCGTGCGGATGTAATCCTCGAGTCCCGGCGCATTCAGCGACCGCGCCGTGATCAGGGTCAGCGAGGAGACGGCGCCAAGGGCGCGGGCTTCCCCGTCGATCCGGCTGAGAGCGTCGCGCGCCTCGGCCGCTGCCGCCCCATATCCCGCCGCGGCAGGTGCATCCGTCGCCAGCAGGTCGATGAGTCCACGGGCCGCGCCAAGGACCGCGGCGGCAGGGTCGGGCGCGTCGCCCTCTGCCTGGAGAAGCGCGGCGAGGTCCGCTGTCTGCCGCAGAAGGCCGCTCACCCCGCGCTGCACGTCACCAAGACGATCCGCAAGGGCCTCGAAGGCCACGCCGCATTCGGCGCCCAACGCCTGGGTCGCATCTCTGGCCGTGGTGATCTGTATGTTCATGAATCCCGCACCTGTCGCACCGGCATTAGCATCGCCCGAAAAACGGAAAGAAATCGTAACGGCCAAAAGGCGCCCTGAATCACGGCCAGCGTTATCGGCTTCTCAAGGAATCGGGGCCTAGATGGCTCCGAAAGGAGATCAGCATGACTGACATTGTTGCACCCATGGCCGGCGAGTCCTGGCTGATAGACGGCGATGCTGACGTGCAGGCTGCACAGGGGATTCTTGCGTCCCTGCTGGCCTCGCTTGAGGCTGCGGGGCCGGATGTTCCCATCGTGGTCGACCTGAAAAGCGCCCCGCCGACGGCGCCTGCGATACAGCTTTTGTTCGCAGCCCGCCGCTCGCTTGAGAACCGCGGCGCCTTTGCCGGTTTCGGTCCGCTTGCGGCAGCACTCGCCATCGCCTGACGCATCGAAAGCCTCTTCCTGGAGAAACTGATGAGCCGAACCGTTCTGACTGTAGACGACAGCAAGGCGATCCGCGACATGGTCGCGTTCACGTTGGAGCCCGAGGGCTACCGCGTCATCGGGGCGGCCGATGGCGCAGAGGGGCTGACGCGCTTCAAGTCCGAGGCTGTCAGCCTTGTGATCACCGATCTGAACATGCCGGTGATGAACGGCATCGAGATGATCCGCAAGCTCCGGGCGGAACCGAGGGGCTCCGGCGTCCCGATCGTGATGCTGACGACTGAGACGAAGCCGGAAATGAAGGCCGAGGGCAAGGCGGCCGGGGCAACGGGCTGGATCAGCAAGCCGTTCGACGCGGACACATTGGTGGCCGTTGCCAAGAAGCTGGCGGGCTGAGACATGGAAGAGATCAATCCCGCCATCGCCACTTTCGTGCAAGAAGCCCGCGAACAGCTTGAGGGCCTCGAAGGCCTGCTGCTGGATCTTGAGCGGAAGACAGAACCCGGCCAGATGGATCTGGTTCAGGTCGACGCCGTGTTCCGCACCTTGCACACGATCAAGGGCTCCGGCGCCATGTTCGGGTTCAGCACTCTGGCGCAGTTCACCCATCACTTCGAAGAAGCCTTCGACCGGGTTCGCGAGGGGAAGCTGGCCATCGATCAGCGCCTGATCGACCTGTCGCTGCGTGCCCGCGACCACATGACGGCGCTGCTCGACAGTGGCAGCGACGGCCCCGCGGCCGATGAGCTTGCCGCCGGGCAAGAGGCGGCGGATCTGCTGGCCGGTCTGGCCGCCGTCACTGGCCAGGCAGTCCCGACTGGCACAGCCGCCACGGATGTGGGCGCATCGAATGTGATCAGCATCGCGCGGATGCGCCGATGGTCGATCCTGTTCCGGCCAGAGCCGAGCGCGTTGCGCAATGGGATGCGGCCCGACCTGCTGATGGCCGAGCTCGCCGGGTTCGGCGCCATCGACATGGCCGTCGATGTCTCGGCGGTGCCCCCGCTCGAGGATCTGGCAGCCGATGAATCCCTGCTCGCCTGGCGATGCACGCTTGAAACCGACAAGCCGCGCAGCGCCATCGAGGCGGTATTCATCTTCGCCGACGATGCCCTGTTGGAGATCGAAGAAATCGGCGGCGACGCGGTTGCTCCCCACGCCGCCACGGCCGTGGCGGCTCCTGCGGCGCGGCAGGCGTCCAGACCCGCCGCAAATGCCCCGGGAGAAAGCGTTCGGGTCCCGGCAGCGAAACTCGACGAGATCATGGATCAGCTTGGCGAGCTGGTGATCGTGCAGGCCCGGCTCAACCAGATTTCCGGCGTTCGCGGCGATGCCGAGCTGGAAAGCGTGGCCGAGGAGGTGGAGCGGCTGGTGACCGGGCTGCGGGACGCCACCCTGTCGGTGCGGATGATGCCGATCGAGGCGGTGTTCGGCAAGTTCCGGCGCGTCGTGCGCGATCTCTCGGCCGAGCTGAACAAGGACGTTGCCCTGATCACCGAGGGCGGCGAGACCGAGATCGACAAGAACGTCATCGACCGCCTGTCCGAACCGCTGGTGCACATGATCCGCAACAGCATGGACCACGGGCTGGAGGACGCCGACCACCGCCGCGCCGCAGGCAAACCGGCCCGCGGGACGGTGCGCCTGTCCGCCCGTCAGGAGGGCGGCGAAGTCCTGATCGCCATCGAGGATGATGGCGCCGGCCTTGACGCAGATGCAATCCGCGCCAAGGCGGTAGAGCGCGGGCTGCTGGCCCCGGATGCGCAGCCCACGACGACGGAATTGCACCAGCTGATCTTCGCCCCTGGGTTCTCGACGGCGAAGGCTCTGTCCTCGGTGTCAGGCCGCGGCGTGGGCATGGACGCGGTCCGATCCACCGTGGACGCCTTGCGCGGGTCGGTGGAGGTGATGTCGCATCCGGGGCGCGGCACACGGGTCACTCTGCGGCTGCCGGTGACTCTGGCGATCATCGACGGGCTGCTGGTGCGGCTCGGCGAGGCGGTCTTCGTCATCCCGCTGTCCGTGGTGGAGGAATGCGTCGAGATGGAGGTCGCCGAACGTCGGCGCGAATCCGGGCGCACCATCCTTCAGATCCGCGAACACCTGGTCCCCTTCCTCGACCTCGATGACGTGTTCTCGCGCCCGCCCAGTACCGAGCCGCGGCGCCGGGTGGTCATCGTCAAGGCCGACGGCGCGCGCATCGGGCTCGTGGTCGATGACATCCTTGGCCAGAACCAGACCGTCATCAAGACCCTCAGCGTCTATCACCGCGATGTGCAGGGCTTTGCCGGGGCAACGATCCTCGGCGATGGCGGCGTGGCGCTTATCATCGATGTGGCGATGCTCGCGCGCCGGGCCCAGGCCGAACGTGGCGCCATCCGCCCGGTTGCATGAAGGAGATCGCCTTGTCACAGACCGCCCTGACCAAGACCCTTGCAGAGACGGCGCTTGGACTGCGCCGCCCGCCCAGCATGCCCGATATGGTGCTGATCTTCACCCTGTCCGGCGAGGCCTTCGCCATTTCCGTCAGCGCCGTGCACGAGATCCTTGACCCGATCCCGGCCACGCGCGTGCCCAATGCCTCTGCCTTTGCGCCCGGGCTGATCAACGTCCGCGGCACGATAGCACCGCTCATCGACGTGCGTCAGCGGCTGCGGATGCCCCCGGCCACGTCCAGCGCCGAGGCACGGGTGATCGTGCTCGAGCTGCCGGTGGGCGGCGCACAGACCCGGCTCGCCATCCTCGCCGACGGTGTCGAGGAGGTGATCGAAGCCGACCTTGCTGCACTGGAAGCCGTGCCAGAGCTCGGCGCCCGCTGGCCCGAGCAATTCGTCAAGGGCGTCGCCCATCGCGGCGACGGCCTCGTCATCCTTCTCGATACCGAAACCCTGTTTCGTCCCGACGGCCCGACCGGCGTCGACGCTGCTTGAACAAGGATATTTCCATGCGTATCACTATCAAGGCCAAGCTGGCCGCCGCCTTTGCCACCATCTTGATCATGCTGGGCGGAATCGTCTGGCTGTCCATCTCAAACCTGTCGGCCGCGAACGACCGTACAGATTTGCTGGTGCACAACTACGCCGAGCGGGTGCGGCTCACAACCCGCCTGGGACAGGTGGTGGCGGCGGCAGGACGCGACATCCGATCTGTTGTGCTCGCACCGGATGCTGACGAAATGAAAGCAGAGTTTGCCGCCGTCGAGGTGCATCGCGCAACGGCAGCAGAGCTTGCTGCCCGCTTCGACGCCCTTGCCGACGAGGAGGGTCGCCGTGTGATGGCGGAGTTCCTCGACATCCGGGTCGGCTATGACGCGGCCTCCGATGAGGTCTATGCGCTCGCGAGGCAAAACTCCAACGTGCATGCCGCGGACCAGTCGATGACAGTCGCCCGCGACGCAAACACCGCCGTCGTCGAGGCGGTCAAGGCCGTCCAGGTCGCCGCGCAGCGCAATCCGGGCGCCGCACCCGAACGGCTGGAGTTGCTGGCGACACAGATCGAGCTTGAGCTGCAGCATGCCGTGCGCAACGAGAAGAACGTGATCATCTCGACCAACGACCAGATCATGGCGGAACAGACAGAGGCCGCGGCGACCCGCCGCGATGCCGCCCGGGCGCTGATTGAAGAACTGGAGACTGCGGCCGGAACCTACGCTCGGTCCGAGGTTGCCAAGCTGCGCGAAGAGTTCGCGCGCTTCGAGGCGGCCAGCATCGAGGTGATTGCGCTGGCGGGTCAAAATACAAACCTCCAAGCGGCGGAGGTGCTGCGCGAAGAGGTGCTGCCGCGCGCACTGCAGATGGGGAAGCTGCTCGACGAACTCGTCGTTGTCAACCAGAGCCTGATGGAGAGCGAGGTCGAGGCCGCAACCGCAGCCTATGTCAGGAGCAAGACCCTGCTCATGACCGGCGCCGCGCTGGCGGCAGCACTGGGTTCGATGGCCGCGATCTGGATCAGCCTTTCGGTCAGCCGCGGTCTCGGTCGGGCTGTCTCTGTCGCCGAAGGCGTTGCGCGGGGCGACCTGTCGATCGACGCCAAGCCGACGACGCAGGACGAAATCGGCGACGTCCTTGGCGCGATGGAAAAGATGAATCAATCCATGCGCGATATCACAGGAGTCGCCGAGAAGATCAGCCAGGGCGACCTGAGCGTGACCACGAAGCGCCGCTCGGATGTCGACAGCCTCGGCATCGCGCTGGAGACCATGCTCGAGAAGCTGCGGGACGTCATCGCCAACGCCAATGTCAGCGCGAATGGCGTGGCAGAGGGGGCGCAGGCGATGTCAGCGACGGCAGAGCAGCTCAGCGAAGGCTCGACCGAGCAGGCGGCAGCGGCAGAGCAGGCCTCTGCCAGCATGGAAGAAATGTCCGCCAATATCCGTCAGTCGGCCGACAATGCCGCGCAGACCGAGAAGATCGCGACCCAGTCGGCAAAAGAGGCTGCCGACAGCGGAAAGGCCGTGGACGAGGCGGTGCGCGCCATGAAGACCATCGCCGAGAAGATCAACATCATTCAGGAAATTGCCCGGCAGACCGACCTTCTTGCGCTCAACGCTGCTGTCGAGGCTGCGCGCGCGGGCCAGCACGGCAAGGGCTTTGCCGTGGTCGCCTCCGAAGTGCGCAAGCTGGCCGAGCGCAGCCAGCAAGCGGCCGGCGAGATCAGCGAGCTGTCGGGCAAGACCGTCGAGGTCAGCCAGAAGGCCGGGGAAATGCTGGCGGCGCTGGTGCCCTCGATCCAGCGCACCGCCGATCTCGTGCAAGAGATCAGCGCCGCCACGCGCGAGCAGAACGTCGGCGCCGAGCAGATCAACGAGGCGATCCGCGAGCTTGATACCGTGATCCAGCAAAACGCCTCGGCCTCGACGGAAGCCGCAAGCGTCTCGGAACAGCTGGCCTCGCAGTCCGAGCAGTTGCGCGGCGTGATCAGCTTCTTCCGACTTGGCGATGAGGTTCATGCTCATCGCCCCTCGGTGGTACGGACCCCGGCGAAAAGCGCAGCGAAGCCGGTTGCCCATATCCGTGGCAAGCGCAGTTCCGGCAAGGCGCCGGCAGCACATGCCCCGGCAGCCAGCAGCATGAACGGCCATGCGCAAGGCATGAATGGCCACGCGCATGTCATGAACGGCAAGGCGAACGGCGTGGCGCTGGATTTGGGTGGAGACATGACCGACACCGATTTCGTCCGCTACTGAGGCGTGCATCCGGGGCGGCCCGCGCCGCCCCGCTTCCCCGGCGGCTTTTGCCGCCATCCCCCAACCCAAGAGGGCGCGATGACCGCAAACGCCGCACTGGCCGATCCCTGGTCCCCCGAGGACGCCGAGATCGCTGCCGAACCGCAGACATATGTCACCTTTGAGCTGTCGGGGCAGGTCTTCGCCGTGGCGGTGGCCCATGTCCGGGAAATCCTTGATCTGCAACCCATCGCCCGGCTTCCGAACGCCCCATCCGACCTTCTGGGCATGATCGATGTGCGCGGCGAGGGGATTGCCGTGATCGACCTCGCCGCGCGGCTCGGGCTGCGGGGCGGCCTCGAGGTCGAGGAGGGCCGCATCGTGGTGTTCGAATTCGGGGCGGGCGGCTCCATCGCCGTCGGCGTGATCGCCGACCGTGTGCTGAGCGTCGTCGAGATCCATGACAGCGAGGTAGAGACTGCGCCCAGCGCCCTGACCCGCTGGGATGCCTCGGTGCTGCGCGGCGTCTCGCGAGTGGCGGGGCGCCTGACTCTGCTGCTCGCGCTTGAAGAGCTATTCGGCAAGGACGCCCAGGATCCCTTCGATTTCACATGACCCCCGCCCTTGCCGAACCGCCCTATCTGTCACCCGCTATTGCCGCGGCGCTGGTCGCCATTGCGGTCGAGATCGGGGGTATCGCCGTCGCCCCCACCAAGCGCGATTTCATCCAGATGCGTGTCAGTCGCCGCCTGCGCGAGATCGGCTGCGTCGATTTCGAGAGCTATCTTGCCAGCCTGAAGGCCCCCGGCGGCGATGAAGAGGCGCGGCGCCTTGTCGAGGCGCTGACCACCCATACCACCAGCTTCTTCCGCGAGAGGGCCCATTACGACTGGCTCACGGCCGAGGGCCTGCCCGCGCTGGTTGCGCAAGGGGCGGGCCGCGAGCGCCCGTTGACGGTCTGGAGCGCGGCTTGCTCGCTCGGCTCGGAACTGTGGAGCGCGGGGATGACCCTTGATGCCTTCGCGGCCAAGCAGCCCGGCGGATTGCGCTGGGCGCTGGTGGGCACCGACATCTCGCGCAAGATCCTGCGCCGCGCTGCCAATGCGGTGTTCACCGAGGAGGAGATCTCGGGTCTGGACGAGCCGATGCGCCGCGCCTGGCTTTTACGTTCCTCGGAGCCGCAGAAGGGCCGCACTCTCTACCGCATCGCGCCGGACCTGCGCGGACGCGCGCGCCTCGCTTGGGCGAACCTGGTGGACCTCGACCCACGACTGTCGCTGACGGCGGATGTCGCCTTCTTGCGCAACGTCCTGATCTACTTTCGGCCCGACGATCAGCGCCGCGCCGTTGCCAATGTCCTCGGCCGGCTGCGGACCGGCGGCTATCTGCTGACCGGCCATTCCGAAAGCCTCTCCGAGCCGCCTGAGGGCCTCCGTCAGGTGCGAAGCTCGGTTTATCAAAAGGTGTAGCTCCATGTTAGACGCTTCAAAACCGCGCAAGCTCCGTGTCCTGATCGTCGATGACAGCGCCGTCGTACGGCAGGCGATGGCCGAGATCATCGCCTCTGACCCCGAACTGGAGGTGATGGGCACAGCCGGCGATCCCTTCGTCGCCGCCCAGCGCATCCGCGCCGAGAAGCCCGATGTGATCACGCTCGACGTGGAGATGCCGCGGATGGATGGCGTCACCTTCCTGCGCAAACTCATGAGCCAGCATCCGATCCCGGTGGTGATGTGCAGCTCGCTGGTCGGCGACAACACCGAAACGCTGGCGGCGGCACTGGCCGCGGGCGCGGTGGATGTGATCTGCAAACCGCAGATGGGCGTGAAGGGGTTCCTCGAGGACAGCCGGATCGAAATCTGCGATGCGGTAAAGGCGGCCGCGCAGGCGCGTCTGTCGGCGATGCGCCCACGCCTGATCGAGGCGAAGCTGACAGCCGACGCCGTGCTGCCGCCGCCGAATGTCGGCGCAATGATCAAGACCACCGAGATGATCATCGCCGTCGGCGCCTCCACCGGCGGGACAGAGGCGCTGAAGCTTTTCCTGACCCAGATGCCGCTGGACTGCCCGCCTATCGTGATCGTGCAGCACATGCCGGAGCTGTTCACCGCCGCCTTCGCTCGCCGGCTCGACAGCGAATGCGCCGTCACGGTCAAGGAAGCGCGCGACGGCGACCGGCTGCTGCGCGGCCACGCCCTGATCGCCCCAGGTGCAAAGCACACCCTGCTCAAGCGTAGTGGCGCCTCCTACAGCGTCGAGGTCCGCGATGGCCCGCTGGTCTCGCGCCACCGCCCCTCGGTCGATGTGCTGTTCCGGTCGGTCGCGCGCTATGCGGGGCGGAACGCCATCGGCATCATCATGACGGGCATGGGCGATGACGGCGCGAAGGGACTCAAGGAAATGCGCGACGCCGGAGCCCGGACCCTGGGGCAGGACCATGACAGCTGCGTTGTCTACGGGATGCCGAAGGAGGCGATGCGCATGGGCGCGGTCGAGGACGAGGTGCCGCTGGAACGCCTCGCCCCCGCCGCCCTGCGCCTGGCCGGCGCCGCGAGGCCGCATTAGCTCCGCGTGCCGTTGCCGTTGCCGCGCCGCGCCTCGCCGTGCCCGGCCGTCTAGGGCGGCTGCGCCAACTCTGTCGGCGGAAGGCAGTCGCGCTGCCTCTCTTTGCCGCCGGCTAGCAGAATGCCGCCCGGCACCCTTGTGGCCGAGCGGCAAGCTTCAGGCTCAGTGTCGCTGTCAGCTATGGGTAATCTGGGTGCCCAGAACCTTCATGCATTCGCGCATGAAGGCCGCCAGCCCGGTCCAGCCCTTGGCCGAGACCATCGTGCCGTCCACATAGGCCTCATGCGGCTTCACGTCGATATAGGTGCCCCCCGCCAGGATCACTTCGGGCTCGCAGGCGCCAAGGGCGGCGACCTTCTTGCCGCGGATCACGCCATCGACGGCGACCAGGATCTGCACCCCGTGGCAGATGGTGAAGATCGGTTTATCGGCCTCATGGAAATGCCGGACCATCGCCTGGATGCGCTTGTCGGTGCGGATGTATTCCGGCCCGCGCCCGCCGGCGCAATAGACGGCGTCATACTCGTCCAGCACCACTTCCGAGAAGGTCTTGTTGATCTCGGCCAGATGGCCGAAGCGCTCGATATAGGTCTGGTGGCCTTCGAAATCATGCAGCGAGGTCTGGATCATCTCGCCCTTCTTCTTGTCGGGGCAGATGACGTGGACGGTGTGCCCGACCGCTTCCATCCCCTGCTGGAAGACAAAGATTTCGTATTCCTCGGTGAACTCACCGCAGAGCATCAGGATCTTCTTGCCAGGCATTTGGCTTCTCCTTTGAGATGGTAGAGCGGGCGCCCGGCGAGGGCGCCCCAAGAAATCGGAACGGCGAGATCAGAACGGCGAGTCCGGGAAGTAGAACTGCTCGGCGTTCTCAGGGGTGATCAGCGGCGCATCGAGCTTGAAGCTGCCGCGCATCGGCGCCTGCCCGGTGAACTGGCCCGCGACCATGTAGATCGCCGACTTGATCATCGACGGCGGATAGGGGGTCGAGATCGGGGTCATGGCATCGCCCGCCATCACCATCTCGATCACGTCCTTCATGCCGTTGCCGCCAAGCGCATACTTGATCTCGGTCCGGCCAGACTCCCGGATCGCCTCGAGCACGCCCAGCAGCATGTCATCGTCATTGGCCCAGACCGCGTCGATCTGCGGATACTTGGCCAGATAGTCCTGCATCAGGGTGAAGGCCTCATCCTGATTCCAGTTGGCATACTGGATGTCGAGGATCTCGATGTTGGTGCCCTCGATGACTTCGGTGAAGCCCTGGATCCGCTCATCGTCGATCACCGTCGGGATGCCGCGCAGCACGACGACATTGCCTTCGTTGCCCAGCTTCTCTGCCAGCCATTTGGCGGTGTTTGCGCCCACGGCGATGTTGTCGCCCGCGACGTACAGATCCTGGATCGCGGGATCGGTCAGCCCGCGGTCCACCACGGCGATGAAGGTGCCGGCGGCCTTGACCTGCTCCACCGGGCCTGTCAGCTCTTCGGAGGTGAAGGGCAGGATCACCAGTGCGTCCAGCGTCTGCGCGGCGGCAAGATCCTCCAGCGCCGAAACCTGCGCCGTGGCCGAGGGTGAGGTCTTCACGATCACATCGATGTTCGGGAACGCGGCCTCGATCTCCTTCTCGGCCTGTTCCGCGTGATAGACCACGCCCCCGGTCCAGCCATGGGTGGCGGCCGGGATCGACACGGCGATGACCCGCTTTTCCTGTGCGAGGGCGCCGGTGGCTGCCAGCGCTGTGAAGCTGGCGGCGGTGACAAGGCCGAGGGCCCGTCTTGTGATGGTTGTCATTGGTAGTCCTCCCTTTTGAAAATCCCCGCCCCTCCCGGCGGCTATTTGATGAACCGGTGCGCAAGCATGGCCAGAATGATGATCACTCCCTGAACGGCAGCGACGAGGTATTCGGACACCATGTTCGACAGCACCATGAGGTTGGCGATCACCTCGAGGATCAGCGCACCGGCGACGGTGCCCCAGACCCGGGCCTTGCCACCGCGCAGGGCGGTGCCGCCGATCACCACGGCGGTAATCACCTGCAATTCCCACAACTGCCCAGTCGTGGGCGTGGCGGCGCCAAGGCGCGGGATGTAGCAGATGGCGGCGATGGCGACGCAGAGCCCCTGCACGACGAAAGCCATCGTGCGAACCTTCGCCACCGAGACACCCGAGAAGCGCGCCACATCGGCATTGGACCCGGCGGCCATGCAGCGGCGGCCGTATTTCGTGCGGTAGAGGACGAAGGCCCCCACCAGAACCACGACCAGCGTCAGGATCACCGGCACCGGGATGCCGAGGACATCGCCGAAATAGACCGGACGATAGGGCTCGCGCAGGCTGCGTTCGATCGGGATCGACCCGCCATCCGACATCCAGGTGATCAGCGCGCGGAAGATGCCCATCGTGCCAAGCGTGGCGATGAAGGGCTCGATCTTGCCGACCGTGACGATCAGCCCGTTCAAGAGGCCGCAGAGCGCGCCGACCACCAGCCCGCCGCCGGCGCCCGCGACGATGGCATAGCCGCCCATCGAGGGTTCCAGCCGGTTCATCGCCAGGATCATGATCCCGGTGACGAAGGCCATCATAGAGCCCACCGACAGGTCCAGCCCGCCCGACGAGATGACGAAGGTCGCCCCCACCGCGATGATCGCCACGAAGGCAGAGCGGGTGACGACATTGGCGATGTTGGTGCCGCTGAGGAAGCTGGAGTTGATCATCACTCCCACCAGAATCACGACGGCCAGCGCGATGAACGGCCCCATGTCGGCCAGGCGGATGCGGCGCGGCCCCGCGCTTTCTGTTGCGACGGCGGCTGTCATGGCTGGGCTCCTTGTGCGGCGTGTCCCTCGCCGCTGGTGGCGGCATAGACGACGTTCTGTTCGGTGATCCGGTCGCCCGCCAGCTCTGCTACGATCCGCCCGCCCCGCATCACCAGCACCCGGTCGGACAGGCCGACCAGCTCTGGCAGTTCGGAGGAGATGACGATGCAGGCCTTGCCCGTGCGCACCAGCGCGTCGATGAAATCGTAGATCTGGTTCTTGTTGCCGATGTCGATGCCGCGGGTGGGCTCGTCGATGATGACTACCTGAGGATCGGTCAGCATCACCTTGGCCAGCAACAGTTTTTGCTGATTGCCCCCCGACAGCTGCCCCGCATCCAGATGCACCGACCGCACGCGGATGTCATAGTCCGAAACGGCCTTGCCGACTGCCGCGCCCTCGGCCTTGCGGTCCAGCGTCAGGCGGGGATGCACCTCGGTCAGCGCCTGAAGCGTCAGGTTGGGGCCAAGCGGTTCATCCAGCAGCAGGCCTTTGCCCTTGCGGTCCTCGGTCAGATAGACCAGCCCCGCCGCCTGCCATGCGCCGACGGACCGGTGCGCCATCGCGGCGCCGTTCAGCACGGCGCTGCCTGTGGCGGGGCGCAGGCCCATCAGCCCCTCGAACATCTCTGTCCGGCCGGACCCGATCATGCCGCCTATGCCCAGAACCTCGCCCGGGCGCACGGCGAAACTGCCCTGCACCGCGCCGTGATCGACCGACAGGTCCTGTACGCGCAGGAGCGGATCACCCGCCCCTGCCGGGCGCTTGGGCGGGTAGAGCATGTCCAGCTTGCGGCCCACCATCAGCTCGGCCATGTCGCGCTGCGTGACACCCCGGGCGGGCCAGGTGCCGATCATCCGGCCATCGCGCAGCACGGTGATGCGGTCGGCCAGCGCCTCTACCTCATCGAGCCGGTGCGAGATGTAAAGGACCGCCGCCCCCTGATCGCGCAGCCCGCGCACGACAGCCAGCAGGGCCGCAACCTCGTCATTCGCCAGCACGGCGGTGGGTTCGTCGAAGATCACCACCTTGCGCGGCTCCAGCAGCGCGCGGGCGATCTGCACCAGCTGGCGCTGCGCAAGGGGTAGCCCGCCCACTGGGTCGCGCGGATGGCAATGGGCGCCGATGGAGGCCAGGATCTCGGCCGCCCGGCGGTTCATCGCGCGGTCATCCACCATCGGGCCTCGGGTCAGCTCGCGGCCAAGGAACAGGTTTTCGGCGACGGTCAGGTCGCCCGCCAGCAGGATCTCCTGATGCACCAGCACTACGCCCGCCGCTTCGGCGGCAACGGCATCGGCGAACTCCACCGGCTGCCCGGCCATCGTCAGCTGCCCGGCGGTGGGCAGCACATGCCCCGACAGCAGCTTCATCAGCGTGGACTTGCCCGCCCCATTCTCGCCGATGATCGCGTGGACCTCACCCGCCCGGATATCGAGCGCGATGTCGGTCAGCACCGTGATCGGGCCATAGGCCTTGCACAGACCTGCGGCCTGCATCGCCGGCAGCGGCAAAGCCGGCTGCACGGGCGACGGGCCGGGTATGGGCAGGGCCCCGGCCATCGTCATTCGAAGGCGGACAGAAGGCGATCCTGCGAGCGCAGGATATGTTCGCGCATCGCCGCCTCGGCGGCCAGGGCATCGCCGGCGCGGAAGGCGGCCAGCAGGCTCTCGTGTTCCTCCAGCGCCTCTTGCGTGACGCGGGTGTGGAACATCAGGCGGAAGATGTGCAGATGCACATGCTGGTTGAACAGGGTGGAGCGGATCACCTCATTCCCGGCGACGGCCAGGATCGCGTCGTGGAAATGGCCGTCGGCGCGGGCAAAGCGGGAATAGCGGCTGGTGCGGTCCACCGGCTGTTCGCCGTGGCCCATGTCGGCTGCCACGTCCTCCAGGAACTTCAGCGAGTCCGCCGTCATGTTCAGCGCCGCAAGCCGGGCGCCTTCCGGCTCCAGCAGCAGGCGGAAGGTGTAGAGATCGTCGAACTGCTTGCGCGACAGCTGCGGCGCCGCCGAATAGCCGATCAGATGCGCCTTGCAGACCAGCCCCTCACGCTCCAGCCGCGAGAGCGCCTCGCGGACCGGGGTCTGCGAGACGTTCAGGTCGCGGGCGATCACGTCGATCGGGATGCGGGCGCGGGGCGGAATCTCCAGCGACATCAGGCGTTCGTAGATGTTGTCATAGACCCCATCCACCACGCTGGCCGGACGCACCGAGGGTGCCCTGTCTGCTGCCCGATCAGATCCGCGCTCCGCTGCGATAGCCATTCACCCACTCCTGCATCTTCGACTTGACACGAGGCAATGACTCGCAAATACGATATCGAATGTCAAACACAATATCATATACGATCTGATATAGGATCATGATGTGGATCATCGAGCCAGTGCTGCGGCGCCTGGCAGCGCACAGCTTTCTGAACGACTCGCGGACCCTGCGGGCCGCCTGAACCTGACCGGAGGAAACGGAACCATGGATTATTTCGGCACGATCAGGGCCCCGCGAGAGCTGCTTTTCGGATCCGGCCAGCGCCGGGCGCTTGGCGCCATTGCCTCGCGGCTGGGGCGGCGGGCGCTGATCGTCACCGATGCGCGGCTGGCGGGGGATGCGGATTTCCTCGCCATGGTCGCGGATCTGGAGGCGGCGGGCCTGACCCTGCGCATCGAAAGCGGCACGCTGCCCGATGTGCCGGTGGAAACAGCGGTCGCGGCGGCAGAGGCGGCGCGCGGCTTTGCGCCCGATCTGGTGATCGGCATCGGCGGTGGATCGTGCCTCGACATGGCGAAATGCGTGGCGCTGCTGCTGTCGCATGGCGGGCGGCCGGAGGACTACTATGGCGAACTGAAGGTGCCGGGCTCGGTGCTGCCGCTGATCGCCGTTCCCACGACGGCCGGGACCGGGTCGGAGGTGACGCCGGTGGCGGTGCTGTCCGATGCGGATCGCAGCCTGAAGGTCGGCATCTCCAGTCCCTACCTGATCCCCATCGCGGCGATCTGCGATCCGGACCTGACGTTGACCTGCCCGCCGGGGCTGACCGCCATTGCCGGCGCCGACGCGCTGACCCATGCCATCGAGGCCTTCACCGCCACCCGCCGCGAGGTGACGGCCACCCTGACGCAAGAGCGGGTGTTCATCGGCAAGAACGCCCTGTCGGACCAGTTCGCGCTGACGGCGATTGCGCTGCTGTGGCAGGGGCTGGAGGGGGCCTGCACCAGCGGCGAGTCCATCGCCCGCGCGCAGGTGATGCAGGGCGCGACCTTTGCCGGGCTGGCCTTTGGCGTTGCAGGCACGGCGGCGGCCCATGCGATCCAGTATCCGGTTGGCGCGCTGACCCATACCGCGCATGGGCAGGGGGTGGCCTGCCTGATGCCCTATGTGATGGCGTGGAACCGCCCTGCGATTGGCCCCGAACTGGCGCAGATTGCGGCCGCCATCGGCGTGGCCTCGGCCGAGGAGGTGATCCCCGCCATCGCCGCGCTGTTCGGCCGGATCGGCATTCCGCCGACACTGGCGGCGCTTGGGTTGGCGGAAGACCGCATCGACTGGGTGGCCGAGCAGTCCTGCGGGATCGAGCGGCTGATCCAGAACAACCCGCGCCCGATCAACCGCGCCGACATGACGCTTCTGCTGACCGCCGCCTTCACCGGCGAGCGTAGCCTGATCCAGTAACCCGGAAGGACCGGACATGACCCTCGATTCCCCCCGCACCGATTTTGCCGATCCGCACCTGCACGCCCGCGGCCTTTACATCGGCGGGGACTGGCTTCCGGGTGGTGGCATCCCGGTGACGAACCCCTCCACCGCCGCGGTGCTGGCCGAGGTGCCCGACGCCTCCATCGCCGATGCGATGCGCGCGGTGGATGCCGCCGAGGCTGCCGCCGCCGGTTGGCGGGCTGCGCCGCCGCGGCAGCGCGCGGAAATCCTGCGCTGCTGGTTCGGGCTGATGACCGACCATGCCGAAGACCTTGCCCGGCTGATCTCGCTGGAGAACGGCAAGGCGCTGCCCGATGCACGCGGCGAGGTTGCCTATGCCGCCGAGTTCTTCCGCTGGTATGCCGAAGAGGCGGTGCGCATCCCCGGCGAGTTCCGCCATGCCCCGTCGGGCGCGCACCATATCCTTGTGGACCATGACCCCATCGGCATCGCGGTGCTGATCACGCCGTGGAACTTCCCCGCCGCGATGGCGACCCGCAAGATCGGGCCGGCACTGGCGGCCGGTTGCACGGTGATCCTGAAGCCCGCTTCGGAAACCCCGCTGACCGCCTATGCCATGGCCCGGCTTGGCGCCGAGGCCGGGGTGCCGCCGGGCGTGGTCAATGTGCTGACGACGACCCAACCCGGCCCGGTGGTCAGCGCCGTGCTGGCAGATCCGCGGGTGCGCAAGCTGTCCTTCACCGGCTCGACCGGCGTGGGCCGCACGCTGCTGGCGGAGGCTGCGAAGACCGTCGTCTCCTGCTCGATGGAGCTTGGCGGCAACGCGCCGTTCGTTGTGTTCGACGATGCCGATCTAAATGCCGCCCTCGACGGTGCCATGATCGCCAAGATGCGCAACGCGGGCGAGGCCTGCACCGCCGCCAACCGTTTCTACGTGCAGGCCGGGATCCATGACGCCTTCGTCGCGGGGTTGACCGCGCGGATGGCGGCGCTGGTGGTGGGGGCGGGCACCGATGCCACCACGCAGGTCGGCCCGATGATCACGACCAAGGCGGTGACCAAGATCGACCGTCTGGTAAGCCAGGCCGTCGCGGGCGGGGCGCGTGTGACCACGGGCGGCGCGCCGCTGCCGGGATCGGGCTATTTCTACCCCCCGACGGTGATCGAGAATGTGCCCGAAGATTCCGAGATCGCCCATGAAGAGATCTTCGGCCCCGTCGCCCCGGTCTACCGCTTCGAGACCGAGGAGCAGGCAATCCGCCTCGCCAATGCCACCGAATACGGCCTTGCGGCCTATGTCTATTCGGGCGACCTTTCCCGCGCGCTGCGGGTGGGTAAGGGCATCGAGACCGGCATGGTCGCCATCAACCGCGGCCTGATGTCGGACCCGGCGGCCCCGTTCGGCGGTGCCAAGCAAAGCGGGCTGGGGCGCGAGGGCGGAGTGACCGGCATCCTGGAGTTCATGGAGCCGAAGTACTTTGCGGTGAACTTCTAGGGCGTGGGCATGGAACAGGACCTCTACCGCAACCGCGACTTCATCCGGGACTTCGACTCCATACTGGCCGAAACCGCAGCGCGGTCCCGCGAGCTTGCAACGCGGATGGAGGTGCGGGCGGATGTGGCCTATGGCAGCTCGCCGCGCGAGCGGATGGATATCCTGTTCCCGCCCAACCCCGCCAGGGGCGCCCCGCTGCACATGTTCATCCACGGCGGCTATTGGCGCTCGGGCTCCAAGACCGACCATCACCTCGTCGCCGCCCCGGTTCTGGCGATGGGGGGCATTGCGGCGATCGTCACCTATGACCTGATGCCGACGACGCGGCTGGGGCGGATCGTGGCGCAGGTTCGCGCCGCCGCGCGCAATCTGCAGGCGCTCGCGCCGACGCTAGGCGCTGATCCCACCCGCTTCACCGTCAGCGGGCATTCCGCCGGGGCACATCTGGCGAGCTTCCTTGCGGCCGAGGGTCCGGAGGAGGCCTCACCTCCCGATCTGCCGGCGGTGCAGGGGGTCCTGATGGTCAGCGGCCTTTATGACCTGTCGGCGATCCCGTCGAGTTTCCTCAAGGACGAGGCGGGAATGACGGTGGAAGAGGCCGCAGCCTGGTCGCCGTTGACCGCGATACAACGGCAGGTGCCAAGACGGATCATCACGCGCGGCGCGCTAGAGACGGCGCCCTTTCATAACCAGGCGACAGAGTTTGCCGCAGGGCTTGCCGCGAAGGCCCTGCCTTGCGTATTGCGCGAGGAGCCGGGACTGAACCACCTGACAATCGTGCTCTCGCTTGCCGATCCGGCATCGGCGCTCGGCGGCACCTTGGCGGGCCTTGTCGCGGGCTAAGACATCCGTGCCACCTATCCCTGCGACGGGTTACGATCACCCGCGTTTGCGCATCGCCGCGGAATAATGATTTTTGTCCAGGAAAAATTCTTTCTTGCAATGCCTCCGTCTTTCGGATGAAGTCCCGGCCGGACCCCACCTCAGTCAAGGATCGTAATGGGCAAGAAACCCTCTGGCGTCAGCTTCACTCTTGGTCCGCGCATCCGCAAGCGCCGCCAGATGATGTCGATGACGCTTCAGGAACTCAGCAATGCCTGTGGCGTGTCCGTCAGCTATCTCAGCCAGGTCGAGCGCGACAATGCGGTCCCGACGCTGGGCACGCTGGCCGAGATCGCCGCGGCGCTGAACGTCAGCATCGACCATTTCATCGCAACGCCGCGCCAGTCGGATGCCGTGACTCGCGCCACCATCCGGCCCCGCTTTTCGGTCGCGGGAAATTCGGTGATCTACGAGCAGGTCGGCGCCGATTTCCCGGGGCACGAACTCACCTCCTTTGTGCTGAACGTGCCGCCGCATTACGCCACCGAGACCGTGCAGCATTCCGGCGAAGAGATCATCTTCGTGCTGGAGGGCGAAATTCTGCAGAGCGTGGATGGCCAGAGCTTCTTGCTGCGCACTGGCGACAGCATGCATTACCTGGGCCAGCAGCCCCATTCCTATTCCAACCCCGGCGACAGGCCGGCGCGGTTGCTGTGGATGGGCAAGATGCTGCACCCCGTCACCCATTCAGTTCACCCCCTGCACGCGTTTGGCGATGCTCAGGGCGAAGCTGACGCGAAGTCCACGGTTGCGCCCTTGGGCGTGGCCAGCATACCTGCCGGATAAACAGGCAGCCCGTTTCAGACCACCACAGGGAGAATGCCCATGAAAACGTTATTCGTACTGGCCTCGGCGGCGCTTGCCATGACCGCCGTCACCGCCCAGGCAAAGACCTTCGTCTATTGCTCGGAAGCCTCGCCCGAAGGCTTCGACCCGGCGCCCTATACCGCGGGCGGCACCTTCGACGCCTCGGCCCACCCGATCTTCAACCGCCTGACCGAGTTCAAGAAGGGCACGACCGAAGTCGAGCCCGGCCTCGCGGAAAGCTGGGAAGTGTCGGAAGACGGCACCGAGTACACCTTCAAGCTGCGCCAGGGCGTGAAGTGGCACTCGAACGAGAGCTTCACCCCGACGCGCGATTTCAACGCCGATGACGTGATTTTCTCGTATGACCGTCAGGGCAACGCGGAAAACCCGTGGCACCAGTACATCCCCGGCATCACCTACGAATACTACACCTCGATGGCGATGCCCGACCTGATCAAGTCGGTCGAGAAGATCGACGACTACACCGTCAAGTTCACTCTGAACCAACCTGAAGCGCCGTTCCTGGCCAACATCGCCATGCCCTTCGCTTCGATCGTGTCGAAGGAATATGCCGATGCGCTGGACGCTGCGGGCACCCGCGAAGACCTGAACAACCTGCCGATCGGCACCGGGCCGTTCAAGTTCGTGGCCTACCAGAAGGACGCGGTGATCCGCTACACCAAGAACACCGAATACTGGGGCACCCCGGCGATCATCGATGACCTGATCTTCGCCATCACCCCCGATGCCGCCGTGCGCCTGCAAAAGCTGAAGGCCGGCGAATGCCACCTGATGCCCTACCCGGCCCCGGCCGATATCGAGGCGATCCGCACCGACCCGAACCTCAAGCTCGATGAGCAGGCTGGCCTGAACGTCGGCTACCTTGCCTACAACACCACCCAGGCGCCCTTCGACAACCCGGTCGTCCGCAAGGCTCTGAACATGGCGATCGACAAGAACGCCATCGTCGAGGCTGTGTTCCAGGGCGCGGCGCTGCCGGCCAAGAACCCGATCCCGCCGACCATGTGGTCCTATAACGAAGCGATCGAGGATGACGCCTACGATCCCGAAGCGGCGAAGGCGATGCTGGAAGAAGCCGGCGTTACCGACCTGTCGATGAAGATCTGGGCGATGCCGGTACAGCGCCCCTACATGCCGAACGCCCGCCGCACGGCCGAGCTGATGCAAGAAGACCTGGCGCAGGTCGGCGTCGACGTGGAAATCGTCTCCTACGAATGGGGCGAGTATCTGGCCAAGTCGATGGAAGCGGGTCGTGACGGTGCCGTGATGCTGGGCTGGACCGGCGACAATGGCGATCCGGACAACTTCCTGTCGGTGCTGCTGTCCTGCGATAGCGCTGGCGAGGGCGGTGCGAACCGTGCCTTCTGGTGCAACGAGGAGTTCTCGGCGCTGCTGAAGGACGCCAAGGTCACCGCCGACCCGGCAGAGCGCACCGCGCTTTACGAGCAGGCTCAGGTGATCTTCAAGGAGCAGGCCCCGTGGTTCACCATCGCGCACTCGACCCAGTATGTGCCGATGTCGAACAAGGTGTCGGGCTTCAAGATGAGCCCGCTGGGTGACTTCACGTTTGAAACCGTGGACATCGCCGAGTAAGAGGCCGCGGTCATCTGAAACTGACGCGCGGGGGACCGATGTCCCCCGCGCGTTTCTGCAAAGGGCAAGGGCGCATGCTCCGTTTAATCCTTTCCAAGCTGCTGTATCTGGTGCCGACCTTCCTCGGCATCACCATCATCGCCTTCAGCTTCGTGCGCATCCTGCCCGGTGATCCGGTGCTGTTGATGGCGGGCGAGCGCGGTGTCACGCCTGAACGCCATGCCGAGCTTTCGGCACAGCTGGGCTATGACAAGTCGGTGGTGCTGCAGTATTTCGATTTCCTCTGGCGCCTGCTGCAAGGCGACCTGGGCCATTCGCTGGTGACGAAAAAGCCGGTGATGGACGAGTTTCTGGCCCTGTTCCCGGCAACGGTCGAACTGGGCCTCTGCGCGATTCTGCTCGCCACGCTGATCGGCGTGCCGGTCGGCGTGCTCGCCGCCATCAAGCGCGGCAGCTGGTTCGATCAGGTTTCGATGACCACGGCGCTGGTCGGCTTTTCGATGCCGATCTTCTGGTGGGGCCTGCTGCTGATCATCTTCTTTTCCGGCATCCTCGGTTGGACCCCGGTCTCGGGCCGGATCAGCCTGATGTATTACTTTCCCGACGTGACCGGCTTCATGCTGATCGACAGCCTGCTGTCGGGGCAAAGCGGCGCCTTCACCTCGGCCGTCCGCCACCTGATCCTGCCTTCGGTCGTGCTGGCGACGATCCCGCTGGCGGTGATCGCTCGGCAGACGCGGTCTGCCATGCTGGAGGTGATGGGCGAGGATTACGTCCGCACCGCCCGCGCCAAGGGGATGCCGACACGCCGGGTGATCGGCGTCCACGCGCTGCGAAATGCCATGATCCCGGTCATCACCACCATCGGGTTGCAGATCGGCGTGCTGATGGCCGGCGCGATCCTCACAGAGACGATCTTCTCCTGGCCGGGCATCGGCAAATGGATGATCGATTCCATCGCGCGCCGCGATTATCCGGTGGTGCAATCGGGCCTGCTGCTGATCGCCGCGCTGGTGATGATCGTGAACCTTCTGGTCGATCTGACCTATGGCCTCATCAACCCGAGGATCCGCAACAAATGACCGATACCCCCCTTTCCCCCGCGCCGGTCAGGCTGTCGGATGCCGCCATCCGCCGGCGGATGCTGTCCGAATTCTGGTTCTACTTCCGCCAGAACCGCGGCGCCGTCATTGGGCTCGTCGTCTTCGTGCTGCTGGTGCTGACCGCAATCTTTGCGCCGGTGCTGGCCCCCTATGACCCCACCTCGCAGAACCGCGGCGCGCTGCTGGTCCCGCCGTTCTGGCAAGAGGGCGGCAGCACCGCCTACCTGCTGGGCACCGATGCCGTGGGCCGCGACATGCTCTCGCGCCTCATCTTCGGCGCGCAGTATTCGCTGTTCATCGGCATCGTCGTTGTCTCCATCGCCCTCGTCGGCGGCATCGCCATCGGCCTCGTGGCCGGGTTCTTCGGCGGCTGGGTCGACAGCGTCATCATGCGGGTGATGGACGTGATACTGGCCTTCCCCTCGCTGCTGCTGGCACTGGTGCTGGTCGCGGTGCTGGGGCCGGGGCTGACGAACGCGATGATCGCCATCGCCATCGTCTACCAGCCGCATTTCGCCCGCCTGACCCGCGCTGCCGTCATGTCCGAACTGAAGCGCGAATATGTCACCGCCGCCCGCGTGGCCGGGGCGGGCAATTTCCGGCTGATGTTCAAGACCATCCTGCCCAACTGCCTCGCCCCGCTGATCGTGCAGGCCACGCTGTCCTTCTCCTCCGCCGTGCTCGACTCTGCCGCACTTGGCTTCCTCGGCATGGGCGCGCAACCGCCCGCGCCGGAATGGGGCACCATGCTGGCCGAGGCGCGGGAGTTCATCCTGCGCGCCTGGTGGGTTGTCACTTTCCCCGGCCTTGCGATCCTGATGTCGGTGCTGGCGATCAACATGATGGGCGACGGGCTGCGCGATGCCCTTGACCCCAAGCTGAAGCGGAGCTGATCTCATGGCCCTTCTGAACATCCGCAACCTCAGCGTCAAATTCGCCACGGCCGCCGGCAGCTTCACCGCTGTCGACGGGATCGACGTGCATGTCGACCGCGGCGAGGTGCTGGCCATCGTCGGCGAAAGCGGCTCTGGCAAGTCGGTGTCGATGCTGGCGGTGATGGGGCTGCTGCCCGACACCGCGACCATCACCGCCGATGAGATGACCTATGACGGGCGCGACATTTCCAACATGTCGGGCCCCGAACGCCGCCGCCTGATCGGGCGCGAGATCACGATGATCTTCCAGGAACCCGTCGCCTCGCTGAACCCCGCCTTCACCGTGGGTTTCCAGATCGAGGAGGTGCTGCGCCTGAACCTCGGCCTGAGCAACCGCGACGCGCGGGCCAAGGCGCTGGAGCTGTTCCGCGCAGTCGGCATCCCGGAACCCGAGGTGAAGATCAACGCCTATCCGCACCAGATGTCGGGCGGGCAGTGCCAGAGGGTGATGATCGCCATGGCCATCGCCAGCAATCCGCGCCTGCTGATCGCCGATGAGCCGACGACGGCGCTGGACGTGACGATCCAGAAGCAGATCCTCGACCTCTTGATGAAGCTGCAGGAGGATTACGGCATGGCCCTGATCCTGATCACCCATGACATGGGCGTCGTGGCCGAAACTGCCGACCGGGTGGTGGTGCAATACAAGGGTCGCAAGATGGAAGAGGCCGATGTGCTGACCCTGTTCGAGTCGCCCCAGCACCCCTATACCCGCGCGCTGCTGTCGGCCCTGCCGGAACATGCGACCGGGGACCGCCTGCCCACCGTGTCGGAGTTCTTCGTGCAGGAGGGCGCGCTATGACCAAGAGTGTTCCCGTCGTCGAGGGCCGCGCCATCGTGCAGGATTACAACGTGCCGGGCAGCCTGTTTTCGCGCGGCTCGCAGGTGCGGGCGCTGAACGGCATCGACTTCGCGGTCGAGAAGGGCAAGACGCTGGCCATCGTCGGCGAAAGCGGCTCGGGCAAGTCCACCCTCGCCCGGATCATCGCGCTGATCGATGCGCCGAGCGAGGGCGAGCTACGGATCGACGGCGAGTTGGCCGACATCCGCCGCCGTCGCCCCAAGCCTGCGCTGCGGTCCAAGGTGCAGATGGTGTTCCAGAACCCCTATGGCAGCCTGAACCCGCGCCAGAAGGTCGGCGATGTGCTGATGGAGCCCCTGCTGATCAACACCGACTATCCGGCGAGCGAGCGGCGCGACCGGGCCGAGGCGATGCTGAAGAAGGTCGACCTGCAGCCCGAGCACTTCAACCGCTATCCGCACATGTTCTCGGGGGGGCAGCGCCAGCGTATCGCCATCGCCCGGGCGCTGATGCTGAACCCGGCGCTGCTGGTGCTGGACGAACCCGTCTCGGCGCTGGACCTGTCGGTGCAGGCGCAGGTGCTGAACCTGCTGAGCGATCTGCAGGAAGAGTTCGGGCTGACCTATGTCTTCGTCAGCCATGACCTGTCGGTGGTGCGCTATATCGCCGATGAGGTGATGGTGATCTCGAAGGGTGTGGCGGTGGAGCAGGGCAGCCGGGAGGCACTGTTCGCCAATCCGCAGCACCCCTACACCCAGTCGCTGTTCGCCGCGACCCCGGTGACCGATGTCGAGGCGATCCGCGCGCGGGTGGCCGGCCGCAAGGCCGCCCGTCTGGCGCATCCGGTCTGACCCTTGGGACCGTCCCGTGGCGGGCGACCCTTTTCCTGTGACGGAGCCTCCGCCAATGACCGATTATGACAAGGCGCTGTCCAGCTTCGCCCCGGTGGAGGTTCCGGCGATCCCCGCTGCCGAACTCTCCGCCCGCATCGCCGGGCTGGCGGGCGCGATGCGCGGGGCGGGACTGGCGGCGGTCTGGCTCGATGCCACGACCTCGCTGACCTATTATACCGGGCTGGAGCTGCACGGGTCCGAGCGGCTGCATGGCGCGCTGGTGCGGGCCGATGGCTCGCTGCTCTACATCACCCCGAATTTCGAGCGGCCCAAGCTGGAAACGCTGATCCGCCTGTCTGCCGAAATCGCGGTCTGGGAAGAGGATGAAGACCCGTTCCAGCTGATCGCCGCGCCGGGCCCAATCGGGCTCGACCCCGGCATGGGGTTCGGCTTTGCCAGCCGGCTGATGGCGGCGCCGGGGCTGCAGGTGACCTCCGCTGGCGATCTGATTGCGGCACAGCGGCGGATCAAGTCGCCCGCGGAGCTGGCGATCATCCAGACGGCGATGGATGCCAGCTACACGGTCCAAAAAGCCGTCCATGCCGGCCTGCGCCCCGGCATCGGCACGCGCGAGGTGTCGGGCTTCATCGACGCCGCGCATCTGGCCTGCGGGCTGGCCCCCGTCTTCAACGCCGTGCAGTTCGGCGAGGCGACGGCCTATCCGCATGGCGTGCCCCACGCGCAGCAGCTGGCCTTGGGTGACATGGTGCTGGTCGACCTCGGCGGCAGCCTGCACGGCTACAAATCCGACATCACCCGCAGCTATGTCTTCGGCCCGGTCAGCGCCCGGCAGCGGCACCTGTGGGACTGCGAATACCGCGCGCAGCAGGCGGCCTTCGCGGCGGCGCGGCCCGGCGTGTCCTGTGCAGAGATCGATGCCGCCGCCCGCGCCTCGCTGGTCGCCGACGGCTTTGGCCCCGGCTATGCCGTGCCCGGCCTGCCGCACCGCACCGGCCACGGGCTCGGCCTCGACCTGCATGAAGAACCCTGGATCGTCGGCGGCAACCAGATGCCGCTGGAGCCCGGCATGTGCTTTTCCATCGAGCCGATGCTCTGCGTCTATGGCGAATGCGGGGTCAGGCTGGAGGATATCGCCGTCATGATCGATACCGGCCCGCGCTGGTTCTGCCCG
>Ga0209347_1002096_pt1 | contig 27868 bp, 22 predicted proteins | sample AutmiccommuBRH23_FD_187382 | JGI IMG/M metagenome (GOLD analysis project Ga0209347, IMG submission 187382) | Deep subsurface microbial communities from Mt. Terri, Switzerland - Autotrophic microbial communities BRH/23 (SPAdes) (version 2) | ecosystem: Environmental > Aquatic > Deep subsurface >...
CCGGCAGCCTGCTCTTTGGGGAAAGGGTGGAAAAGTTTTAATGGGTTTGTCCCTTGCCCACCATCCTGGTTATAAGCGTTGAAATAGCTCTTTTTTCATCCTCGTTGCCCTGTTCCCAGAGTTCCCTCAAGAGGCGCTGCTCACGGTTCCCGGGGTCGAAGTGGTTGGCAAAAAACTCCCCCACCCGGTAGGCCGCGTCTTCAATTTTTTGATCGGGGATCCCCACCGCTTTACCGCCGTGAACGAATTTACCCAGCATGTTTTTCCATTCATGCCACGAAGTCTCGGTTTCCATGCGCATGGCCATCACCTCCGGCCTTATTTTTCCCCGGCCGGGGGCGGTTTAATCCGCCTAAAATAAATCAACCGCTCCGATGGAGCGGTTTTTGGCGGGGCACCTGATCTGCAGTAAGGAGGTGTATTTACTCCAGCACCATTATATCGGTGTCGGGATTGATTACATCACCGGCTGCAACCTTTATTTCCTTAACCACACCATCTCCCGGGGAATATATTTTGACAAACATTTTCATGGCCTCAATGGTGGCCACCACGTCATTCTGCTTGACCTTGTCGCCTACCTTTACGTCGACGGAAACCAGCTTGCCCACCATCGGGGCCTTTACCGAAACGCTCATGAACACGGATCCTCCTTTATCTGATTATTATCTAGTATACCCAACGAGGGCAGACTGATATATTTTCCCATAGTCCGGCAAATTGACCAGAACTTTCTTGGACTACGGAATAGAAATATTATCACATATTACCGGCGGCGCCGTCAACGGCAATTACAATATCAAATAGTATATTGTTTTCTCCACGGCCACCGGTTATAATATACTGATACTACCGCACAAGTCAGATAAGACTGGAATATCCGGTACATTAAAATGGACAGAATAAGTAATAAGTGGTAAAATTGCCCTAGTTATGCTGACAGGCGGGCAGCCCGCCACCGTGCGGCAAGGACGACAAGAATCAAGGGGGATCACTGTTAAGATGAAGGCGACGGCAGAGAAACTGGAAAAGAACACTGTCTTACTGGAGGTCGAGGTGGAGCCGGAGAAGTTTAACCAGGCTATCGACCAGGCTTACAAGAAAATAGTCAAGAAGGTCAACATACCCGGGTTTAGAAAAGGAAAGGCGCCCCGCATCATTTTGGAGCGTTATGTTGGGAAAAAAGCCTTGTATGACGAGGCCGTTGAGATAATCATCCCGGACGCATACATCAGCGCCGTTGAGGATACCGGCATTGAGCCGGTGGCGCAGCCCGATCTTGAACTGGTCCAATTGGAGGAAGGCAAGCCGGTGGTCTTCAAGGCCAAGGTTGTGGTTAAGCCTGAAGTCAAGCTGGGACAGTACGCCGGGCTGGAGATAAACGACCCGGACAAAGAGGTCAGTGACCAAGATGTGCAAAACGAACTGGAACGTCTGCGCAACCGCCATGCCAAGCTGATCACCCTTGAGGAAGGCGCCGTAGAGCAGGGAGACCTGGCGGTGATAAACTTTGAGGGCAAGGTTGACGATGTGCCCTTCGAGGGCGGCAAGGCTGACGACTACACCCTGGAAATTGGTTCCGGGTCATTTATTCCGGGTTTCGAGGAAGCCATTGTGGGCATGACTATATCGGAAACCCGCGACATCAGCGTCAATTTCCCCGAGGATTACGGGCGGGAGGAGCTGGCCGGCAAGCCGGCTGTGTTCACGGTCACGGTAAAGTCCCTCAAGCGCAAGGAGCTGGCTGTGCTGGATGATGAGTTTGCCAAGGACGTCAGCGAATTTGACACACTGGAGGAATTACGGTCAGACCTGGCGAATAAATTAAAACAGGCTGCCGAGGAAAAGGCCAAGGGCCAAATCCGCCGGGATGTAGTCGATAAGGCGGTGGAGAACGCCGAGATAGATATACCCGAAGAAATGATTGAAAGCCGGGTTGAGGAAATGATCCGCAACATGGACCAGCGCCTCTCCGGCCAGGGCGTTTCCCTTGAGAAGTATCTGACCTACACCAATTCCGACCTGGATACCCTGAAAGAGAGAATGAGACCGGACGCCGAGCAGGGCGTCAGGCAGACACTGGTTCTGGATGCCATCGCCAAAGCCGAAAGCCTTGCTGTGGGCGAAGATGAGGTCTCCGCCGAGATCAGCCGGATGAGCGGGGAAATGAAGCAGGACCCCGAGGTGATCCGAAAGATACTGGAAGGCCAGAATCAGGTGGATTTTATCAAGGAAAGCATACTGCGGGACAAGACCATTGATTTGCTGGTGGGCAAGGCTGTGCTGGTCAAGGGCGCAAAGGAGCCCGTAAAAGAATAGTCTGAAACACCGGGCCAAGTCACAACAATACACTTTCTCGTTCTGTATTCCGGCTCCTGGATTCTGGATTCCGGCAGAATGAGAATTTCAGTATGAAATTTACAATCGTCGGGAGGGGATTTTTAAATGTCTGGACTGGTACCCATTGTAGTTGAACAGACCAACCGCGGCGAGCGGGCTTACGATATTTACTCCAGGCTTTTAAAGGACAGGATCGTACTCCTCGGTGGACCCATCGATGACCATGTGGCCAATCTGATTACCGCCCAGCTTCTGTTCCTTGAGGCCGAAGATCCGGAAAAGGATATCCAGATGTATATCAATTCCCCCGGCGGGGTAATTACCGCCGGTATGGCCATCTATGACACCATGCAGTATGTAAAATGCCCTGTTTCCACCATCTGCGTGGGGCAGGCGGCCAGCATGGGAGCTTTTCTCCTGGCTGCCGGCACCAAGGGCAAACGTTATGCCCTGCCCTTCGCCAGGATTATGATTCACCAGCCTATGGGCGGGGTCCAGGGGCAAGCCACGGATATTGACATTCAGGCCAAAGAAATTTTAAGAATGAAAGAGATTTTGAACCAGCTGCTCTCCCAGCACACCGGGCAGCCTTTGGATAGGATAGCCCGGGACACCGAGCGCGATTTCTTTATGTCAGCCGAGGAGGCCAAGCAATACGGTCTTATAGACGAGGTGTTCCAGGCCCGGAAGCAAAAGTAAAAGAGGTGAAAAGATGTTTAATGAAAAGGGTCAGCTAAAATGCTCCTTTTGCGGCAAGCTTCAGGATCAGGTAAAAAAACTGGTGGCCGGCCCCGGGGTTTATATTTGTGACGAGTGCATCGAACTCTGCAATGAAATAATCGAAGAAGAACTGAATGAAGATCTGGGCCTGGATTTGAGTGATATTCCCAAGCCCAAGGAAATTAAGGGAATACTGGACCAGTATGTAATCGGGCAGGAAGATGCCAAAAAGTCCCTGGCGGTTGCTGTTTACAACCACTACAAAAGAATAAACCTGGGCGGCAAGATTGATGATGTTGAGCTGCAAAAGAGCAATATTGTCATGCTGGGACCCACCGGCTGCGGGAAAACACTGTTGGCCCAGACGCTGGCCCGCCTCTTAAACGTCCCCTTTGCCATTGCCGACGCCACCTCCCTCACCGAGGCCGGCTATGTCGGCGAGGATGTTGAGAATATACTCCTCAAACTGATCCAGGCGGCGGACTATGATGTGGAAAAGGCCGAGAAGGGCATAGTCTACATTGACGAGATTGATAAAATTGCCCGCAAGTCGGAAAACCCTTCCATTACTAGGGATGTCTCGGGCGAGGGTGTGCAGCAGGCCCTGCTCAAGATACTGGAGGGCACCGTGGCCAGCGTTCCTCCCCAGGGGGGGCGCAAGCACCCGCATCAGGAGTTCATCCAGCTGGATACCACCAATATACTGTTTATCTGCGGCGGTGCCTTTGACGGCATCGACAAGATCATCCAAAACAGGATCGGCAAGAAGACAATGGGCTTCGGGGCCGATATCCAGACCCATAAAGAGAAAAAAATCGGTGATATCTTAAGGCATATACTGCCCGAGGACCTGTTAAAATACGGCCTGATTCCGGAATTCGTAGGCCGCCTGCCCATTATCGTGACCCTGGACGCCCTGGACGAGGAAGCCCTGGTAAGGATCCTCACCGAGCCCAGGAACGCCCTGGTAAAGCAGTATGAGAAACTGTTCGACCTGGACGGTGTAAACCTGGAGTTCCAGCACGACGCCATGAAGGCGGTGGCCTTTGAGGCCCTCAAGAGGAAGACCGGGGCCAGGGGGCTAAGGGCCATCCTGGAGGAAATAATGCTGGACGTGATGTACGAGATTCCCTCCCGGCAGGATATCGCCAAGTGCATTATCACCAAGGAGACAATTACCAAGAAGGATAAGCCGCTGATTGTTTCAGTGGACCGGAAAAAGAAAAAAGAAGAAACCGCTTAAGCCAAAAAAAAAGCGCCGGAAGGCGCTTTTTTTTCGCAGTGACAAGAATAACCCCAGTATATTTTTCTGTTACCCCCTAATTCCCAATTCCTAATGCCAAATTCCTGCTTTTTGAGGGATAAAAAAGGTAAATGTTTGAAATAATAAATAAAAAAGCGAAGAGTAAGTCAAGGAGGCTCCTTCCTAGTGGGAGAATTTGGTATCGGAATCGGGAGTTTCTTAACTTTTATCCAGGTCTTCTTTGCCGTGGTCATAGGACTGTACTTCTGGAACCTGTTGAAGGCCCAGCAGGGCAGCCGGGGGGCGGTGGAGAGGGAGTCCCGCAAAGAACTGGAAAAACTAAGCCGCCTGCGGTCAATCTCCCTCAGTGAGCCTTTGTCTGAAAAGACAAGGCCCACCAGGTTTGAGGACATCGTCGGCCAGTCCGAGGGGCTGAAGTCCATGCGGGCGGCCCTGTGCGGCCCAAACCCGCAGCATGTGATTGTATACGGACCCCCGGGGGTGGGCAAGACCGCAGCTGCCCGTCTGGTGCTGGAGGAGGCCAAAAAAAATCAGTTCTCCCCCTTCAAGGAGGACGCCAGGTTTATTGAGGTTGACGCCACCACTGCCAGGTTTGACGAGCGCGGCATAGCCGATCCGCTGATCGGATCGGTGCATGACCCCATCTACCAGGGGGCCGGCCCCCTGGGTATGGCCGGGGTGCCGCAGCCCAAGCCCGGGGCGGTGACCAAGGCGCACGGCGGGATGCTCTTTATTGATGAGATTGGCGAGCTGCACTCCATCCAGATTAACAAGCTGCTGAAGGTACTGGAGGACCGCAAGGTGCTGCTTGAGAGTGCGTACTACAGCTCGGAGGACACCAACATCCCATCCCACATCCACGATATTTTTCAAAATGGCCTGCCGGCCGATTTCAGGCTGGTGGGGGCCACTACCAGGACCCCGGAGGAGATCCCCCCGGCCATCCGCTCACGCTGCCTGGAGATATTTTTCAGGCCTCTGTTGCCTGATGAGATAGAGGCCATCGCCCTCAATGCCGCCGACAAGATCGGGCTGCCCATTGAGGCTGAAGGTCTTAAGGTGATTAAGCGCTACGCCACCAACGGCCGGGAGGCCGTGAACATGATCCAGATAGCCGCCGGTATAGCCATTACCGACGGGCGGGACGGCATCAGGGCCACCGACGCCGAGTGGGTGGTCAGCAGCGGGCAGTACAGTCCCCGGCCGGAGAAAAAGGTGCCGCCCCATCCCCAGATTGGCTTGGTCAACGGACTGGCGGTGTACGGGCCGAATATGGGAACCCTGCTGGATTTGGAGGTAGGGGCCATGCCGGCAGCCAGGGGCAAGGGACAGATCCTGGTCACCGGGGTAGTGGAGGAGGAGGAGCTGGGGGGCCGCGGCAGAACCATCCGCCGCAAAAGTATGGCCCGGGGATCGGTGGAGAATGTGCTTACTGTTTTACGCCGGATCACCGATATTGACCCCAGGGACTACGATATCCACATCAATTTCCCCGGGGGTGTGCCGATAGACGGGCCTTCGGCCGGGGTGGCCGTGGCCACCGCCGTCTACTCGGCGATAAAGGGCATTCCGGTGGACAACCTGGTGGCTATGACCGGTGAAATTTCCATCAGGGGCCTGGTTATGCCCATCGGCGGGGTGGTGGCCAAGGTGGAGGCCGCCCGTCTGGCCGGGGCCAAGAGGGTGCTGGTGCCCAGGGAAAACTACCAGATTATGTTCAGCGAGCTTACGGATATTGAGGTCATTGCCGTGGACAGGCTGGAAGAGGTGCTGGAAACAGCCTTGGTGGACAGTCCCTCTCTGGAGAGGTCTCCCGGCTCCCCCTTCCAGGCTGAGATTCTGGCCGCCACCGGGCTGGGTTCCTCCCTGGGCGGGGGTAAGAACCGTGGAATCGCCCTGGAAAAAAACTAATCAGTGATTAGAGGTTACTTACAAACCTAGAAGATTCAGCCGGTAAAGTATTTGAATTTGCCGGATTATTACAAGGAAGCCCGTTAAGCTCCGGGTTTCTTTGTTTTGTGGCAGTTATTGCTATAGCGGGGTGCAAAAACGTGTGGTAGAATGTATTATACGTGCGCAGCAAAATATAATGTACATTCTTAAAAGGGGGTGTAGCTTTGGAACCTGTTAAAAGAACGCTACCATTGCTACCCCTCCGGGGCATTCTCGTGTTCCCGAACATGGTAATCCATCTGGATGTGGGCCGGGAGAAATCCGTTCAGGCCATTGAAGAGGCCATGCTTAACGAACGGATTATTTTTCTGGCTACCCAAAAAGAGGCCCAGACAGATGACCCCGGAGAGGACGATATCTATCAGATAGGCACTGTGGCTGAGGTCAAACAGCTTTTAAAGCTGCCTGGCGGGACCATAAGAGTGCTGGTGGAGGGCCTGACCAGGGCCAGAATAAGAAAGTATATAGAACATGATCCGTATTTCAAAGTAGAGATTGACCAGTATTCGGAAGATTTTGTTAAAACCGCCGAAATAGAGGCACTGATGAGGAACTTGGTCTACCAGTTTGAGCAGTACGTCAAGCTGTCCAAGCGCATTCCTCCGGAAACCATGGTTTCGGTGGTCAACCTGGAGGAGCCCGGCCGTCTGGCCGATATCATCGCCTCCCACCTGGCCCTCAGGATTGAGGATAAGCAAAGCATCCTGGAGGCCGTGGACATCATCAAGCGGCTTGAGCGCCTTTGCGGCATAGTGGCCAAGGAACTGGAGATTGTGGAGCTGGAGCGCAAGATCAACATCCGGGTCCGCAAGCAAATGGAGAAGACCCAGAAGGAATACTACCTGCGTGAGCAGATCAAGGCCATTCAGCGGGAGTTGGGTGAAAAGGACGAACGGGTGGCCGAGGGTGAGGAATACCGGGAAAAGATAGCCGAGGCCAAGCTGCCCAAGGAGGTTGAGGAAAAGGCCCTCAAAGAGGTGGAGAGGCTGGAAAAAATGCCTCCCATGGCGGCCGAGTCAGCCGTAGTAAGGAACTACATCGACTGGATCCTGGCCCTGCCCTGGAGCAAGAGCACCCGTGACCGCCTGGACATCAACGAGGCCGAGAGAATTCTGGATGAGGACCACTACGGCCTGAAGGAACCCAAGGAGCGCATACTGGAGTACCTGGCCATCAGGAAATTGGCTAAAAAGATGAAGGGACCTATTATTTGCTTTGTGGGGCCTCCCGGTGTGGGTAAGACCTCCCTGGGCCGTTCCATTGCCCGGGCACTGGAGCGCAAGTTTGTCCGCATTTCACTGGGCGGCGTCAGGGATGAGGCTGAAATCAGGGGCCACCGGAGGACTTATGTGGGCGCACTGCCCGGCAGGATCATTCAGGGGATGAGGACCGCCGGATCCAGGAACCCGGTGTTCCTCCTTGATGAAATTGATAAGATGAGCAATGACTTCCGCGGTGATCCTTCCTCGGCCCTGCTTGAGGTGCTGGATCCCGAGCAAAACAATGCTTTCAGCGACCACTACATTGAGGCTCCCTTTGATCTTTCCAATGTTATGTTCATTACCACGGCCAATGTGCAGCACAATATACCCAGGCCGCTGCTGGACCGGATGGAGCTGATTTATCTCTCGGGCTACACCGAGGAGGAAAAGGTCGAGATCGCCCTGCGCCACTTGGTGCCCAAACAGGTCAAAGAACACGGACTGACTAACCAGATGGTTAACATTTCCGAGAACACCATCCGGAAGGTTATCCGGGAGTTCACCAGGGAAAGCGGCGTGCGGAACCTGGAGAGAAACATCGCCTCGCTGTGCCGTAAGGCGGCCAAGCAAATTGTGGCCGGCAAGGCCAAAAAGGTGAAGGTTACCTCTCAAAACCTGGAGAATTTCCTGGGCGCCCCCCGTTACCGTTACGGTGTGGCCGAACTGGAGGACCAGGTGGGTGTGGCCACCGGAATGGCCTGGACAGAGGTGGGCGGTGACACCCTGGCTATTGAGATTTCTATTTACAAAGGCAGCGGCAAGATCACCCTGACCGGAAAACTGGGCGAGGTGATGAAGGAATCAGCCCAGGCAGGATACAGTTACGTTCGCAGCCGGGCCGGTGAGTTGGGCATTCCTGAGGAGATGTTCGAAAAGAACGATATTCACGTTCATATTCCCGAGGGGGCCATACCCAAGGACGGCCCTTCGGCGGGCATCACCATGGCCTGTGCCCTGGCCTCGGCGCTGACCGGCAGCAAGGTGCGCCATGATTTGGCCATGACCGGTGAAATTACCCTGCGGGGCAGGGTGCTGCCGGTTGGCGGGATCAAGGAAAAGGTTCTGGCGGCCCACCGGGCAGGTATAAAACTTATCGTTTTGCCCAAGGATAATAAGAAAGACTTGGAAGAAGTTCCGTCCAATGTCAAGAAGAACCTGCAATTTAAGCTGGTTGACCATATGGATGAGGTGCTGGAAATTGCCTTAATTAAGGAAGATCAGGATACCGAGGCCATGTTGGAGCCCGGGTCGCTGGTGGTGGCGCCGGAAGTGGTGGAGTACAGCATCGTCCAGACAGAGGGAGGACCCCAGATCCATTCATGAAAATTGTTTCCGCTGAATTTGTAAAAAGTGCTTTCAGTTTAAAAGACTGCCCGGCCGGGGAACTCCCAGAAGTTGCCCTGGCCGGGCGTTCCAATGTGGGCAAGTCGTCTTTTTTGAACAGCCTGGTCAACCGGAAGGGGCTGGCCAGGACCAGCAACACCCCGGGCCGGACCAGGCTGATCAACTATTTTCTGATTAACAGCTCCTTTTACCTGGTGGACTTGCCGGGCTACGGCTATGCCAAGGTACCGGTCAAAATGAAACAGGAGTGGGGGGCGCTGATCCGGGAGTACCTTCAAAAGCGCCGCAATCTGGCCGGTGTGGTGCTGCTCCTGGACATCAGGCACCAGCCCAGCGAATTGGACAGGCAGCTTTACCAGTGGCTGCAGGCCGCTGAAATACCCTTTATCGTCGTAACCACAAAATACGATAAGCTTTCCAAAAGCCAGGCCATAAACCAGATCAGGCTGATTCGCAAAGAACTGCAACTGGGCGCGGAAAAGCCCCTGGTGGCCTTTTCCGCCAAGACCGGCCAGGGGCGGGAGGAGGCGTGGGGCTTGCTGGAAAGTTTATTGGATCAGGAGACAGAAGACAGGAGACAGGAGACCGGAGGGGGCAGTTGACACTGCCCTTTTTTGCTGCGAAGCCATGGGGACGGTTCAGCGTCCCCGAAGCGCAGCGAAGCCTAGTTGGGGACATTCCTGTCCCAAAAGACCAGCCCGGGCTTCAGCAGGTGTGTCCCCATTCCTTAATCGGGAAGACGATGGAACCGTCCCCGTGGCAGTCCGTGGCATATGGCATACAACCCCAACCCCGGATTAATGCCCTATTTCCAGAACTTCAGTCTTTGCAATAAGGATTTTTTCTGTTTATCCTCCGGTACATATTGGACTGTTTTCACAGCAATGTCCGCGAACTGTCCGGCCACCAGTTCGGATCCGCTGACCGGCATGGGGATCTCCCTGGATTTATCCAGCATTTTAATCACGGGATCCAGTTTTTGGCTGTTGATGACCGGGGATACGGGCAGGCTGCCGGCCTCATAGTATCTTGCCACCAGCCCGGGGAGTTCCTTTTTGTCGAGGCCCTCAAGGCTGCCCACGGCTGATGCGGCCTCCCCCGGGGAGTGGTGCCTCAGCCAGGACTGGGCCAGATAGAGTCCGTTGGTGAGCCTTTGCAGGGCCTCGGGCTGCTGGTCCATAAACTGCCGGGCGGATACGCAGACAAAGGAAGGAAACCCGGCCTTGAAGGACTTGACCGGGAAGAGTCCGCCGGCCAGGGCCGCCGGCAGGTCCTTTTCCTCCAGCAAAAGGTAATGTCCGGTGCCGGCCTTTAGTGCCCCCAGCCTTATTTCCGGAGGAATGTTGGTGATGATGGTTACTGCTTCGTAGGGGTTAAAGCCGGCTTCCCGCATGGTGATCTCCAGGAACATCGTTTCCAGGGAGTCCTGGGTTCCGGCGATGACGGTTTTGTTTTTCAGGGACTGCATGTCCGCCAGAGGTTTGTTTTCCCTGGCCACCAGGTGGTAATTGGTGCCCAGGTCCAGGCTGGCGAAGGCCAGTGGACCCACCCCTTTTTTCAGTTCGGCAGCCCTTTTGAACACCAGGCTGGAGGGATTGACCAGGGCCACGTCGGCCTGGCCGTTTTCCAGGGCGGCCAGGGCCTCCCTGTCGTCAAGGCAGTCCACCTGCCGGACCTTGACGTACTGGTCCCGGTAGAAGTTTTTTTTCAGGGCCAGGTAGTGGGGCAGCTTGTACACCCCGGGCCGGGATTCGGCAACCCGTACGGTCTGATATTTTTTTTGGCTGTCCTGGTACCACTTGTAGGCGTAGAAGGACCCCGGCCCGGCGGCCGACAGCAGGACCACGGCGGCTAAAAGCAGGATTTTAAATCTTTTCATTCCCGATCCCCCTTATATAGACTGGAAATATATGGCGCAAAGCACCAGTAAAATATATGTTCCCGGGAGGTGGAATATGTGGAAATTAATGCCGCAGTCAATGGTTTGAACCAAGTTGACAGGTCCTGGTCAAGGGGTTAATATTATGATGTATCAAGATTAATAGAAAGTAATGGCAGTGAAGGGGAGGGCAAGAACGCCCGGCCAAGAGAGGGGACCTGATCCGGCACTTTGACCGGTGGGCTGCAAGGTCTCTGCCGCAGGGGTTCGCTGCTGTCGCCCTGGAGTTGCCCGGCTGAACAAATAGTGGCATATTTGCAGGCCGGGCCGGGAAAGCCCGTTACAGCCAAGTGAGAGCCGGCTCCGGTGGGGCCGGAAGTAAGGTGGTACCGCGGAGACATCCTTCCGTCCTTAGCCGGAGGGATTTTTTATTTACCCGGCCATATGCGAGGAGGTTAAAGATGACGGCTAAAAAATACCAGCCCAGGACCGACATGCCCACCGCTTACGATCCCGGTGAGGTGGAGGGGAAGTGGTACAGCAACTGGGAGGAAAACAAATTCTTCCACGCCGGGGTGAAGCCTGACCGGGATCCCTTCTGCATCGTCATGCCGCCCCCCAATGTAACCGGCCAGCTGCACATGGGACACGCCCTGGATAACACACTGCAGGATATACTCACCCGCTGGAAGAGGATGCAGGGATACAATGCCCTCTGGCTCCCGGGCACCGACCACGCCGGCATAGCCACCCAGGCCAGGGTGGAGGAGCAGCTGTCCAAAGAAGGATTGTCCAGGTATCAGCTGGGGCGGGAGGAATTTTTGCATAGGGTCTGGCAGTGGAAGGAAAAATACGGCGGTCAGATTACCCACCAGCTTAGGCGGCTGGGGGCCTCCTGCGACTGGGACAGGGAGCGCTTCACCATGGATGAGGGCTGTTCCGAGGCCGTGCTGGAGGTCTTCCTGCAGCTTTTCAGCAAGGGACTGATCTACCGGGACTTTTATATCACCAACTGGTGCCCCCGCTGTCAGACCACCATCTCGGACATAGAGGTGGAGCACCTGGATAAGCCCGGCCACTTTTATTACATCAAATACCCCGTCAAGGGCAGCAGCGACCAGTATATCCCCATCGCCACCACCCGCCCCGAGACCATGCTGGGTGACGTGGCCGTGGCGGTTCACCCCGGGGATGAGAGGTACCGGCAGTTGGTGGGCAAGACACTGATCCTGCCGGTGGCCGGCAGGGAGATACCGGTCATCGAGGATCAGTACGTAGACCCGGAATTCGGCACCGGCGCGGTGAAAATTACCCCGGCTCACGACCCCAACGACTTTGAAGTGGGGATCCGCCACCGTTTGCCCCAGGTCCGGGTTATCGACAACAACGCCGTAATGACCGGGGAAGCCGGTAAATACAAGGGATTGGACCGCTGGGAGTGCCGCAAGCGCCTGGTCAGGGAACTGGACTCCCTGGGCTATCTGATCAGGGTGGAGGATCACACCCACGCCGTGGGGCACTGCTACCGCTGCTCAACGGTGATTGAGCCGATGCTCTCCAAACAGTGGTTTGTGCGCATGAAGCCCCTGGCCGAACCGGCCATACAAGTGGTCAAGGAGGGTAGGCTGCGCTTCGTGCCTGAGAGGTTCACCAAGATCTACCTCAACTGGATGGAAAATATACGTGACTGGTGCATCTCCAGGCAGCTCTGGTGGGGTCACCGGATACCGGTCTGGTATTGTGGGGACTGCGGGGAGATGATGGCCGCCAAAACCGCCCCGGAAAAGTGCGCCAAGTGCTCCGGAGGCAACCTGGAACAGGACCCCGACGTGCTTGACACCTGGTTTTCCTCGGCCCTCTGGCCCTTTTCCACCCTGGGCTGGCCTAAAAAAACCGTGGACTTGGCCTATTTCTACCCCACCTCGGTACTGGTCACCGGCAGGGATATAATTTTCTTCTGGGTGGCCCGGATGATTTTCAGCGGGCTGGAATTCATGAATGATGTACCCTTCCGGGAGGTGTTCATCCACGGTCTGGTGCTGGATGCCCTGGGCCGCAAGATGAGTAAATCCCTGGGCAACGGGGTGGACCCCATTGACGTTATTGAAAGCCACGGCGCCGACAGCCTGCGTTTTATGCTGGTGACCGGGAACACCCCGGGAAATGACCTGCGCTTCCACTTTGAGCGGCTGGAAGGGGCCAGAAATTTTGCCAACAAGATCTGGAACGCCTCCAGGTTTGTGATCATGAATCTGTACGACTTTGAATACGGCCCGGAGCCAAGCCGGGAGAAGCTGTCCCTGGCCGACAGGTGGATCTACAGCCGCTATCAATCCACCGCCCGGGAGGTCGGCGCCAACCTGGAAAACTACGAGTTGGGTGAGGCCGCCCGGATACTCTACGAGTTTATCTGGAACGAATTCTGCGACTGGTACATTGAGCTGGCCAAACCAAGGCTTTACGGCCACGACCCCGGAGATCGGGCTACCGCCCAGTATGTTCTGGCTGACGTTTTAAGGGGTACCCTGGAGCTCTTGCACCCCTTCATGCCCTTTATCACCGAGGATATCTGGCAGCGCCTGCCGGTTCCCAAGGGGCAGACCATCATGAAGGCGCCCTGGCCGGCGCCCCGCCAGGAATACAGTGATCCGGAGGCCGAGGGGGAGATGGGCCAGTTGATGGAGATCATCCGTTCCATCAGGCATATCCGCAGTGAAATGAACGTCCCCCCGGGGAAAAAGGCCGAGGTTTTAATTGAGGTGCCTGAAGAGAAAGCCAGGGAGCTGATCCGGAAATGGTCGGGCTATCTGGAAAACCTGGCCGTGGCCAGGACCCAGATCAGGGAGGGCTTTCCGGAGAAGCCGGAACAGGCGGCCCACGCTGTGGCCAGGGGGGTGGAGATCTACGTGCCCTTAAAGGGGCTCATTGATCTGACCCAGGAAACAGCCCGCCTGAAGAAGGAGATTGATTTGATCCAGAAGGAACTGCAGCGGGTCAGGGGTAAACTCTCCAACCAGGGCTTTTTGGACAAGGCTCCCCAGGAGGTTATAGACAAAGAGAAGGCCAAGGAAGCCGATCTTGCGGAAAAGCATGCCTCAATCACCAGGCGCCTGGAGATGTTTGGCTTGTAATACCGCCCTGGGGGCGGTGCCGTACTGCAGGCAGCGGAATACAGGAGACAGGAGTCAGAGACAGGGGTTTTGCATGTGCCGCTTAAAGGGAAAAACCGGGAGAATCCCGGTTTTTCCCTTGGCCATAAAGTTGCCAAAACAGAAGCCCTAAGGGCCATTAGGCGGTTATTATCCTGCTGTCTTTGCCGGCTCCAATCTCCCCCGCCTCGTTTTTCCCGCCCAGGTGGACTGTTTCGTTGATGCCGTAATCCGGCTGCCGGCTGATATCTTCCCGGCAGTACGGACAATACCAGTCTTCCCGGCAAGCGCTAAAGCTGATCCTTCCACACCCGGGGCAGTATTTTTTGACCATACTCCCACCGACCATCCCCTACAAAACATTACCATAAACCTACCTTTATAAGGTATCATAAGGAGAAGAAAAGTAGAAGTAACCATTGGTTGAAATTTTCGACAATATGTTTTCCATAAGTAGAGGCAGTTCACCAATTATTGTGGGCTGGCGGGCTGTGCTGATAGTACCAGATGGCGATATAACCAGATATATGTCGAATTTGCTTCGAAGAAGGGTTTAAAAAATTTTTTGTCGAAGGTATCTTTTGGCCGGGGCCAGTACAGTTTTAAAACCAAGGACAATCCGGGGGTGCAACCATGAACTATCAAGAAGCCATGGAATATCTGCAAAACTTGACCAAATTCGGCTACAATTTCGGCCTCGATCGCATCGCCGAACTGCTGCGCAGGTTTGACAACCCGCACCGGAAGATTAAAACAATCCACGTTGGCGGGACCAACGGTAAGGGTTCCACCAGTGCCATGATCCACTCCATACTGAGGGAGTCCGGTTTTCGGGCCGGTCTTTATACATCACCACACCTGCACTCCTACACCGAACGTTTTTGTATCAACGGCCGGAATATACCCGAACAGGCCGTGGCCGACCTGATTGCTGAACTGAGACCTCAGCTTGAGGATATGGTTAAAAATGGCTTTGAGCACCCCACTGAGTTCGAGGTTGGCACCGCCCTGGGTTTCATTTACTTCAGCCGGGAGAAGGTGGATTATCTGGTGCTGGAGGTTGGGCTGGGAGGGGCCATCGATTCAACCAATGTAGTCATCCCCGAGGTGGCGGTAATAACCAATGTGGCCATGGATCATATGGAGTACCTGGGCAACTCGGTCAGGGAAATTGCCAGGGTGAAGGCCGGTATAATCAAGCAGGGGGTGCCCCTGGTCACTGCGGCCACCGGTGAGGCCCTGGAGGTGATCCTGGCCGGAAGCGCCGGTTTGTCCGCCCCGGCCACTGTTGTGGGCCGGGATATCCGGTGGAGTGAAATAAAGCTTGTTGTCGGGGGACAGCACCTGGATATACACGGCCGCAAGGGCCGGTACGAAAACTTATTCCTGCCCCTGCTGGGGAGGCACCAGCAGGTAAACGCCGCCACCGCCGTGGCAACCGTAGAGGTGTTGAGTGACAAGTCCTCCGGGAAAGCCCGCTGGGCTGTGGAGGAGGGTCTGGCCCGGACGGTCTGGCCGGCCAGGCTGGAGGTTGTGCAGGAGAGTCCCACCGTGCTAATCGATGCCGCCCATAATTACGACGGGGCGGTGATGCTCCGCAGCGCCCTGGACCAGTACTTCCCGGGCCGGAGAAAGGTGCTGGTGCTGGGCATGCTGGGCGACAAGGAACGGTCCAAGGTGGTGGCCGAGCTGGCCCCGGCCGCCGAGGCGGTAGTGGTGACCAAACCCAACAGCCCCAGGGCCGGGGACTGGCAGATGCTGGCCATGGAAGCCCGACGGTACGTGAGCCGGGTAGAGACCGTGGAGAACATCACCGGTGCGGTCAGGGCCGGACTGGCTCTGGCCGCACCCGGGGACATGGTGGTGATAACGGGCTCTTTCTACATGGTGGCCGAGGCCAGGGAGATGTTTATAAAATAGAAAAGGAGCCGGATCATGCCGGCTCCTGACTCCAGGGTGCTGAATTGCACTGCGGGTTATCTTTCCACAACCTTGGCCCTGAATTTTTCCCGGAGGTAGTCCGGGCCGTGTTCCTCCACAACGGTGAAAGCAATAAGCAGGTCCCGGATAATTTTCATTTTGTCCATTGGCAGCAGGTCGATCATTTGAAGTATTTCGTTTTTGATTATTTCCTCGGACTCAGCCCGGGACTGTTTTGATTCCATCAAAAGGGAGGGGGAAACCCCAAGCCCCCGGGCAATTTTTTGCAGGGCTTTGATGCTTGGCGACTTGACGCCCCTTTCCACCTGGCTGATAAATTCGTGGCTGTACCCGGCCCTTCTTGCCAGCTCACTCTGAGATATGCCCAGCCGCAGCCGTAAACTTTTGATTTGATCCTGGAGCACTTGGCTTTTCCCCCCACTCCCGGAAAAAATAAGCATGCACACCTGCTTATGACAATAAGTATATTCATATTCTTTAATTCGACTCAAGAATCCTTCCCGGGATGAAAATATGTTTTTTAGGGGTCAACTTTAAAGTCTTTTATCTCTTCTTGTTGCCCTTGATGGCTTCCATGTTTTTGGTGATTTCGGCCATCAATTTTTTTTCGGTCTCACCGAGGTTCTTGTTCATGGGCAGCGAAGCCGACGGCGGATTATGGCCTGAAGCAGGTTTATGGTCTTTTTTTGGCGGCAGTTCCTTGGCTGCGTTTTCCTTTTTTACTAATTTTACCGGGGGGGCGGTTTTCACTGCCGGGGCTTTGTCTATTGCTGCGGCAGCCTCTTTCTTGGCCATGCCGATTAGTTCCCGAATCTCCTTTTCAGGCTTGGCCGGGGCGGGCTGGGTGATTGCCTTCTGCTCCGCGTCACCGCCCGGTTTTTGGGTGGGTTCCTGGACCGCTGTTGCTTCCTGGCCGAAGGGCTCCAGCATGGCCCGGATGTTGTAGCGTAGAGCGCTGGCCTGGCTCCAGGCCGGCTCAAGCTTTAATACATCTTCCAGGGTGCCGTCGGGACCTGAAATTTTAACCAGCTCCTTTTTGATCAGATCCAGGCGGTCCAGCAGCAGGGTAAGACCGTCTTCTATTTCATCCACCAGCAATGAGAAAGACTTTACCATTTCTTCGTTGAAGGAAAGGCATTTCTCATTCAGTCTGTTTAATTCCGCCAGGTCGGCCCTGGTCAGAGAGGAGAATCTTTCTGCCAGCCGTTGTATCTGGGTGATGGATTCACGGTAAGCGTCAAAATTCAAAATCTATAACCCCCCTTATTATGTAATAAATACCATAATATACCATTCTACCAAAACAATAAAAAACCTCTTTAATAAAAGAGGTTGCAGTGAAAAAATAAAGCCGCTGATAGCAGCGGCTTTAATTCTCGTTTGGCCATCCTTCTTTTTTCCTGAATACCAGATAAAAAACTGATATAACTATCAGTGCGGGTGCTGCACCCAGTAATAGGAAGCCTATCTCAGATTCCACGGAGTACAATCTCCCTCCTTTGATTGATAACTTATCACAGTTTCTTTGGAAAGTAAAGCCGCCAAAATATTAGAAAATTGAAGGAAAATTTGTCTGGGGCCATGATTTAATAATCTGTGCCGCGTAGATAACGTTTCTTACGCTTAATTGTATTTATCCGGTGCTCCCATAATGCCAACCAAAAAGAAAAAAGCCGCCCGGCGGGCGGCAGGAATCGAAAACCGGGGATTCAAACGGCTAGGATATCTTTACATAGAGGGCGTTTTCGTCCGGTTCAAATCTGGCTTCAAATTTACCCTTCTTCATAATACCAAACTGGTTGAAAAATCCCTTCCCGAAAACCTTGGTTTTTCTTATTTCCATGCCTCCTTCTTCCACAGCTCTGATGCGGATAGTTTTATTATCCGGGTCAAAAGCCAGTTCTATCCGGTTTGTGCCTAGTTTTTCCCTTGCCACATTATTGAGTACAATAGAGGTCTTTGACAGCGACACTATGGGGGCCTTCTCCTGTTTTTCCCCCCGGGGCCTGTATACCTCAAATCCCACGACTATGCAGCTCCTTTTGTTTTAAAGGTAGTATAACCAATAATAGAAAGAAGTTAACCATTAACAACCCCGTTCATGATGAAAAGACAGGTTCTCTGTGCTATAATAATCTAGTTGTCAATCACGACCTGGGGGTGTTTGCATGTCCTTTTTTGAAGCGGTGATAATGGGATTGGTTCAAGGACTGGGGGAGTTTCTGCCCATATCCAGCTCGGCTCACCTCATCCTGACACCCTGGCTTTTCGGCTGGCAGGACCCCGGACTGGCCTTTGACGTGGCCCTGCACATAGGAACCCTGGTGGCGGTGCTGGCTTTTTTCTGGCAGGACTGGCTGGTCCTGGCCCGGGATGGGCTGACCGGCCGGCGCACCCTGGCCGGCAGGATGTTCTGGTGCCTGGTGGTGGCCACCATACCCGGGGCGGCCTTCGGTTTGCTGTTTGAAGACTACATCTCTACAGTTTTCAGAAATCCCCTGCTGATTGGTGTGATGCTGATCATCATGGGCATTATACTGTACCTGGCCGACCACTACGCCCCGGCGCTGAAAGGGATGGACCGGGTAGGCTGGAAAGAAAGCATCTGGATCGGTATCTCCCAGGCCTTTGCCATGATCCCCGGGGTCTCCCGGTCAGGCATCACCATGACGGCAGGCAGGCTTCTGGGGCTTAACCGGGAAACCTCGGCAAGGTTTTCCTTCCTTCTCTCCACACCCATCATTGTGGGCGCCGGACTGATGCAGGGCCGCCACCTGACTCCGGCAGACCTCACCGGGCCTTTTGTGGCCGGGGTGATTGTCTCGGCGGCGGTGGGTTATCTGGCCATCAAGTTTCTACTCCGGTTCCTGGTCAATAACAATTTTTTTATTTTTGTGATCTACCGCTTTATACTGGGATTGGCGGTGATCTTTCTCTTTTTCATTAGGTAACCGGCATTTATTGAGTTTGGCAACAAAATAATGCATAAGACGCAGGCCCTTCATGCTATAATTTACCAGGGGAGGTAATTATTGTGGGAGGGCCTAAACAGATTGATAACCATTTGAAACAGGAAATTGCCGGTATTTTTATACTGGCCATGGCCCTTTTAGGTGCAATCTGCCTCTTTAACCCTTCGGTGGGGGCGGTGGCCTTTTTAATTGAAACTGTGCTGAGGGTGCTCACCGGTGAGGGCAGGTACCTCTTTCCTTTTTTGATGGGCTACTGGGGGATCAAGCTGATCCGGGGCACCAAGCTGGGCCTTCCCTGCCGGGCCTGGGGCGGGCTGATCCTGTTTTTTGTCGCCCTTACACTGCTGCACATTGCCTTATCTCCGGATGCCGGCTGGCGTGCGGGGATTGGCGGCAAAGGGGGCGGTGTACTGGGGGCGGCCCTCTACCTGCTGTTCTATAAATCCTTTGGCACGGCAGGGACGGCCATCATTCTGGCTGCCTTTTTCATCACCGGGGTGCTGCTCTGCGCCAATGTGCCCCTGTACACTTTGGCCCCGGGGCTGTCTGTAGCCGTCGGCAAGCCATTGCGCAAGCTAAAGGCCTCCCTGGCCGACTTTCTGTTCGAGGAGGATCCTGCCGGCAGTGACGGTTCCCCTGTGATTGAGGACCATACCCAATTGCCGTGTGCTGATGATGCGGCCAGGGATGCGGTCTCTACCCCCGGGGGCGAATTTTCGGGCCCCGGGAGGGCCGGGGGCGACCACGGCGGGCAGGCCCGCCCGGCAGGACGGGTGGGGTCGGGGCAGTACGGCCTGGACAGCCTGGATAATGAAGATGAAAGCGAAGGGAGCGGGGAGCGCTGGCGGTTTTTGGGGGAGTATAAACTGCCCCCCCTGACTCTCTTTGCCAGAACCGTAAATAAAAACAAGAACCTGCGCAACAGCAAGGATATTGCTGAGAATATCAAGATCCTTGAAGAGACCCTTGAAAATTTTGGTGTCAAGGCCAAGGTTAGCCACGTTTCCAGAGGGCCGGCCATCACCAGGTATGAAATCTATCCGCCGCCCGGGGTCAAGGTCAGCAGGATTGTCAGTCTGGCCGACGATATCGCCCTCAGCATGGCCTCCCCAGATGTCCGGATTGAAGCCCCGGTTCCTGGTAAGGCGGCGGTGGGTATCGAGGTGCCCAACGTGGAGATCACCATGGTTCACTTAAGGGATCTGCTGGAGTCCGAGGAATTCCGGAATGCCGGCTCCAGGCTGACGGTCTGCCTGGGCAAAGACATCGCCGGCCAGGCCATCGTGGCCGACCTCTCCAGGATGCCCCACCTGCTTATTGCCGGGGCCACCGGATCCGGCAAAAGCGTCTGCCTTAACACCATGATTGCCAGCATTCTGTTCAAGGCCACCCCGGACCAGGTGAAGTTTTTGATCATCGACCCCAAAATGGTGGAGCTGACCACTTACAACGGTATTCCCCACCTGATTTCACCGGTGGTCACCGACCCCAAGAAGGCGGCCACCACCCTGCGCTGGGCGGTGAAAGAAATGGAGTACAGGTATGAGCTGTTTGCCGCCGCCGGGGTGCGGGACATTGCCAGGTACAACAGCGCCATGGGCAGGCGTGAGGGTGCCGGAGGATCCCAACTGCCGTTCATAGTGGTGATTATAGATGAACTGGCCGATCTGATGATGGTGGCCCCGGCCGATGTGGAGGACTCCATCTGCAGGCTGGCCCAGATGGCCAGGGCTGCTGGAATGCACCTGGTGATCGCCACCCAGAGGCCGTCGGTGGACGTAATCACCGGGCTGATCAAGGCCAATGTGCCTTCCCGGATCTCCTTCGCCGTGTCCTCCCAGGTGGACTCCAGGACTATTTTGGACTTGGGCGGGGCCGAGAAGCTTCTGGGCAAGGGTGATATGCTCTTTTTTCCGGTGGGCGCGGCCAAGCCCATACGGGTCCAGGGGGCCTACCTCTCGGACCGTGAGGTTGAAAATCTGGTAGCCTACTGGAAAAAGCAGGCCGAGCCGGTATACGACCAATCGGTGGCCGGGGAACTGCAGAGGGCAAGCTCCGAGGACAGCCTTGAGGACGATTTGCTGCCCAGGGCGGTGGAGATATTCATAGAGACGGGTCACGCCTCCATCTCGCTGTTGCAGAGGCGGCTGCATATAGGCTATGCCAGGGCGGCCAGACTCATTGATATCATGGAGAGAAGAGGTATTGTGGGCGGCTTTGAAGGCAGCAAGCCCAGATCGGTGCTGATGAGCCTGGAGCAGTATCAGACTACCTTTAAAGATAAGTCAAAGAAAAATTATTTCTGACAAATAAAGGAATTGCAGGTTTTATGTCGAATCCTGCATAAGACATAATAGACAATATGTGTTAAAGTTAATATATATTGCAAACAAGACTTTTGGCCCGGAATTTTATACAATGAAAGAGGAAAACATACTGCTGAGAATCGGCCGAAAATTCATTGCCGTAATATCCCCGGGAGCGGTTCGGGCCGCTGGCGGGGTTGACTGATTTTGGGTTTTTGTACGGGGTTGGAGCTGTCGGGATGATCAAGAATATAGGCGTAGAGGAAGCTTTAAATTCCCCCGGTGTGCTGGTGGATGTCAGATCCGAGGGGGAGTTCGCGGAAGGAACCATACCTGGGGCGGTAAATATATGTATCCTGAATGACCAGGAAAGGGCCCAGGTGGGCACCGAGTATAAGCAGACCGGCCCGGGGGCGGCCAAACGGCTGGGTCTGGATTTGGTCTCCCCCAGGCTGGCAGGGATGGTTAATCAGTACGACCGGCTGGCCCAAAAGAACAGGAAGATGGTGCTCTTTTGCTGGCGGGGCGGTATGCGCAGCCAGTTTACGGCCCAGTTGCTGGACATGATGGGCTTTGACGTCTACCGCCTGGAGGGTGGCTACAAGGCTTACCGGAGGTATATAAATGAATACTTCAGCGGTGCGCTGCCGCACCGCGCAGTAGTTATCTCGGGACTGACCGGCGTTGGCAAAACCATTGTTTTGAATAAACTGGCCCAAAAAGGCCTGCCTGTTTTGGACCTTGAAGGTCTGGCGGTGCATAGGGGGTCGGTTTTCGGAAAGGTGGGGCTGCCCCCGTCTCCTCCCCAGAAACTCTTTGAGGGGCTGGTTTTCAACCATTTGAAAAAAGCCGAGCCCTCCGGGGTATTCCTGGTGGAGTGCGAAAGCAGGCGGCTGGGCAGGCTTATGGTGCCGGCCCCGGTGATGGAGGCCATGAAGAAGGGCTACAAAGTGCTCCTTTATGCTCCCCTTGAGGTCAGGGTGCGCCGCTCCCTGGAGGAATACACCCGGGGCTATGACCCCAAGGAAAATGTTGATCAGTTGCTGGAGGCCGTAGGGTCTCTGGCCCGCTATCTGGGGCAGCGGAAGGTGGGCCTGTTGAGCGGGCTAATCACCGGGGGGCGGTTGGAAGAGGCCGTAGAGATACTTCTTGTGGATTACTATGACCCTTTATACAAATACCCGGACCACCCCAGCCCAGGGTATGATCTGGCAGTGGATACCACCGACATGGACCTGGCGGCAGAGAAGATTTGCCGTTTTGTGAACGGACTAATAGAGTATTATCCCACCATGAACGGAGGTGCCGTATGGAAATCGGGAGCACTCTTAGAGAGGCCAGGGAGTCAAGGGGAATAACCCTGGAAGCTGTTGAGGAAAAGACCAAAATCCGTCGCAAGTACCTTGAGGCATTGGAAAATGAAAGCTTCGACACTCTGCCGGGGAGAGTTTATGTCAAGGGTTTTTTGAAGAACTACGCCGGCTTTCTCGGACTTAATGCCGCTGCCCTGATCTCGGCCTATGAAGGCAGTTTTCCCCAGACTGAAAAAGAGGATCAAGACTTTAAGGGCAAGATGACCAAAATTGAAAGCCCGGACGGCAGAAAAGGGGGAAGGGTTGCCCGGGGCCTGTTGGCAGTGGCCCTGGTGGCCGCACTGATTTACCTTCCCTCGGTGTTGGGAAGCAGCGGGACCGCCCCCCTGGATACCCCGGATAAAAAGGTGGAGGGTCAGAACAGGGCTGTCACCGGGGACAGGGACGGCCAGGATAAAAACGAAGTAAAGCCGAAGGGGGTCAACCTGACCCTGAATGTGACCCAGAATGAAAGCTGGATGCATGTGGTGGTGGATGGCAAGCCTGTATTCACCGGCACGGTGCCGGCCGGGGAGAAGAAAGAGTTTAAGGGCAGTGATAAAATCACCCTGAGAATAGGCAACGCCGGGGTAGTACAGGTTGAACTTAACGGCAGCAAGATAGGGGTTCTGGGGGGCCACGGCCAGGTGGTGGACAAGGAGTTCAACGCTCCAAAGCCCCAGGGGTAAAATAAATGATCAAGGGGCTGTCTCATAAGCAGAGGCAGCCCCTTTAAAATTCCGGCAAGCACTGTCTATTCAATTTGATTCTTGAGCCTTACTTTCTGACATAGATAATGGAATCCTTTTTTTTCTCCCAGCCAGGGGAGGTAGCTGACTTCCAGCTGGCTGTCGTTTTCGCCGAGGCCCAATTCTTTAAAGTATTTCTCCAGGGCAGCCACCATTATTTCATAATTTGTCTGGCTGGTAAGAAGTTTGGCGGCATTCATCGAACGGGACAAATGACCGGGAAGGTGTTGTCCAACTATATCATATATATACATCTCTCCCATTAGTTGACCCTCCTGTAAATTATTAGGTTAATAATAGGGCAAAGAAGGAGCACAGTCATCAGGCTAAAGTCCCAGACAGGATGAGAAAAATGTCTCATTTTGGAGAATAAACAATCTTAGTGTTTTATTATCCAATTAGAGCCGGGCATTGCAGATTGTAATTATATTACTCTTGCCATTCGGCTGGTTTGATCGTATAATATATTTCCAAGCACACCACGCTGGTTTTAAGTACGGTGAGCAATCGCTGCTTCCCATTTAGGGAGGTAGAGGAAAGTCGAGACACGCATACTCTAATATGGAAAGGGGACACACCTCTTCCAGAGGAATGTCCCCAATTAGAGTATAAAACGGTGCCCGGCGCAAGCCGGGGCAGGGCGACCTGACGACGGCAAAAGAGACTGCATCTCCTTTGGGCGGGGCAGTATTGAGTAGCCGTAAAGTGCCACAGAAACTATGTCACCGGGCGACCGGTGAGTGCAAGGGTAAACTCCACCAGCGTGCAACCCAAATAGGCAGGGTTAAACCTGCGGGTAGGGGCATCCCCGTTAGGGGAAAGGATATTGTTATCCTTAGACAGATGATTGCTTGAAAAAACAGAATCTCGCTTACAGCCGTGCTTAAGACAGGGTGTGTTTGCTTTCAGAGTGTAGATCAAACAAGAATGGGCTATCCCAGTGAGGATAGCCCATTCTTTATTTATCTGTATCCCCGGCCGGTGCCTTCAGGTGGAATAATGCCGCTGCTGCCGGGATTGGGCTGGCTGCCTCCGTTCCTGGGCTTTTCTCCGGTGGTCTCCCGCTTTGGCCAGGTGTTGGCGCCCTGTCCTCCTGTCTGAGCGGGTATTCCCGGTGGGTTTATTGCCCCCTGGGCGCCGTGCAGATTGCATATCTGGGTGGGGACCCGGTCATGGTAGTCGGCAACGTATTCCGGCACTGTGTAGGGCAGCTTGATCATATTCCGGATGACCTTATCAGGGCAGTTCCTGCTGGGCAACAACCCGGTGGCGGCGCATACCTCCACCAGTACGTGGGTGCTGTCAGTCCCGGTTGGCACAGTTCCCTCGGCGAAAAGGTCGGTGACCAAATGGTCCGGGGGGGTGTTGGGTCCCGGCAGGAGGCCTGACTTTCTGTCCACTGTTTCGCTGACTATCCCCGGCGGCCGTGAAAAGTCCCTGGCAGGGATGTTTTTATGGGCCTGACTCATGATCTTATAGAATATCTTGGCCGGAAAACCGCCCCCGAAGGCTTCGGCCATGGGGGTGGGGTTGTCGTAACCCAAATAGACTATGCCTACCAGGTCGGGGGTGTATCCGGCAAACCAAATGTCCTTGCCTCCGTCGGTGGTCCCGGTCTTGCCGGCGGTGGGCCGGCCCAGGTTGGCGTTCATGCCGGTGCCCTCCTGGGTGGCCGACTTCATCATGTCGGTCAGGAGGAAGGCGGTGGTGGGTTTCATGGCCTGTTTTGGTCTGGGCCTGTGACTTTCCAGTACGCTGCCGTCGGGACCCTCAACCTTGAGTATGGCCACGGGTTCATTGTAGATGCCGGTGTTGGCAAAGGCCCCATAAGCTCCGGCCATCTGAAGGGGGGTTACCTCCTCGGTGCCCAGGGCCAGGCTGGCCCCCACCGACCTGCTGTCAATCTCAAACCCAAGCCTGGAAGCAAATTCTATAGCCCTGGGGATGGTCACGTGATCCACCAGCAGCTTCACCGCCACGACGTTGACCGAATTGACCAGGGCGGTGCGCATGGTGAGCAGGCCGCTAAAGGTCTTGTCATGGTTGGGGGGTTCATAGTTGCCGTACTTGACCGGGGCGTCGTCGATTACCGAGGCCGGCCCCAGGCCCACAAATTCTATGGCCGGTCCGTAGTCGATGATTGGTTTGAAGGTTGACCCGGGCTGACGTCCCGGCTTTTTGGTGGCTCTGTTCCAGCCCAGCCTGTTGGTGTGCTCCCGCCCTCCTACGATGGCCCTGACTTGCCCGTTGGAGGGGTCAAGCACTACCACAGCCCCCTGGGGCTTGTCCTTGCCCTTGGGGGGTGGAAAATTTTTATCGTCGGACATCACTGTTTCAGCGATGGACTGGATGTTCGGGTCCATGGTGGTGTAAACCTTGAGCCCCGAATTATAGACCTGGCTTTCACCATATCTCTGGATCAGCAGATCAGTGACGTAATCGACAAAATACGGGTACGGGTACCTGGTAGGCGATTTGGTTATAGTCAGGGCAACCTTGTAAGCCTCCTCCGACTGGGATTGGCTGATGAAATTGTAGTCAGCCATCAGCTTGAGAATGGTGTTTTGTCTTCCCTTGCTCTGATGGGGCTGCCCCTCCGGTGTTTCCTTGGCGGCCAGGGGGGAATAGTAATTGGGGCTTTTCGGGATACCGGCCAGCATGGATGCCTCGGCCAGGTTCAGGTCCTTGACGTCCTTTTTAAAGTAGGTCTGGGCTGCCGCCTGAATGCCGTAGGCCCCCTGTCCGAAATAGATCTTGTTCAGGTACATTTCTAGAATCTCGGGCTTGGTGTAGTAGTGCTCCACCTGAATGGCCAGTATAATTTCCTGTATTTTTCTTTTGAAAGTTTTCTCCGGGGTGAGGAAGGACAGTTTGACCAGTTGCTGGGTGATGGTGCTGGCCCCCTGGTGCATGCCTCCGCCGGTGACGTCTTTAAAAACGGCGCGCATGATCCCTTTGAAATCAATGCCGTGGTGCTGTTCAAAGCGGTGGTCCTCAGCGGCCAGAAAGGCCTTTTGGACTATTTCCGGGACCTCGTTGATCGAGACAGGCACACGGTTTTCCACGCCCACTTTGGCAACTAATTTATTGTCCTTATCATATATAAGGGTGGAGTTTGACGATGACAGTGCTTCGCTGTTCCAGGCCGGAATATCTTTAATGCTCACGGCCAGTAGGCCGACGGCGGATCCTCCAACCAGAATGATCAAAAGAAGCCCGAGAAAAGCAAATAACCTGCCGACCCTAAGTCGTCTCCCCCCGGATTTCCTGGCCAAAATAATAATCCTCCTTAATACACTGATTACCTGACATTATACCATAACTGTCAAATCGTTAATACAGATCTGTAAATTGGGCCTATTTCACCGGGATATGGCATTACAATCTAGTATAAACAAGTCATGGAAATTTTATGGAGATTTCTCTCTCTCAGACACGGCGAATGGAGTCTTCTAATCTTTTGCCACCCGGGAGCATATAATTAAGTGCAATGCAAAAATACGGCTTGGCAATGGTGGGTGGGGACATGCTCAGGCGCAGGAAGCCTTACGGAAAAATACTGCTATTGTTTCTGGCGGCTGCCTTCATTACATTTATTGTTCTATTGAACGAAATCGTAAGGCAGACGGTATATGAAATGGCCGAGGTCCGGGCGGTGCAGATGGCCACTGAGGCCATTAACAACGCTGTGAATCAAAAAATGGCCGAGCATAATGCCGTTTACCAGTTCCTGGTAAAGATTCATAAAGACAGCGGGGGCAGGATTGTACTTGTCGAGGCCAACACTTTGGTCTTGAATAAGATAGCCTCCGAAACTACCCTGGCGGCCCAGTCCGCCTTGATCAGGATGCGTGAGGAGGAGCTTTATATTCCCCTGGGCCAGATTACCGGGATTTACTTTTTATCCAACCTGGGTCCTCTAATCAAGGTGGATGTGGTTCCTTTAGGCACTGTCCGGGTTGACCTGGAGGATCGCTTTGAACAGGCCGGCATAAATCAGACCCGGCATGCCATTTACCTGAATTTTGACACCGATGTGCGCATCGTGGTCCCGTTAAAGAGCGGGAGGGCCAGCGTGGCCACCCAGGTGCCGCTGGCTGAAAGCATTATTGTCGGAGATGTCCCCTCCACCTTTGTTTCTTTGCCGGAGGGATTGCTTGGTTCAGGTATAAAAAGATAAATATGCCGGTAAAATAATTCCAAAGGTGAAGGCAATAACTTGCCGCCCCGGGCAGCAGCTGTTAATTGACAGCCATTCTGGTGGTGTGATATATTTATTAATGCCACAACTTACCTATTGATCTTGTCCCTTCAAGGTGGTATAGTAGTTTTTGTCGCCGGCGAGGCGACTACAAAGTACGGCAATTCTACTGAATGCTGGCAGAGATGTCAGCGGTTGCCGGAAGGCTGTGGCAGACAAGAAAAAAGGTTTAATTAGTAAAAAATACTGTTGACATGGCGAATCAAAAGTGGTATAGTTAAGAAGTGTCGCAAATGACAAGAACTTAGACCGTTGGTCCTTGAAAACTAAACAGTGTTGATGAGAAGGAAAATAAGCCAGATACCTCGTCGAGGCTCCGGGAGACCGGAGTTAAGAAGAGAACGTACTGAGAAAGTAAGAAGAGCTAATCGGCTTT
>Ga0209347_1002097_pt1 | contig 27864 bp, 29 predicted proteins | sample AutmiccommuBRH23_FD_187382 | JGI IMG/M metagenome (GOLD analysis project Ga0209347, IMG submission 187382) | Deep subsurface microbial communities from Mt. Terri, Switzerland - Autotrophic microbial communities BRH/23 (SPAdes) (version 2) | ecosystem: Environmental > Aquatic > Deep subsurface >...
TGTCTGCTTTTGGCACTGTTACATTTGCAGGTGTCGTGATCGTTATGTCAGATGCTGATCCCGGACCGCTGAACACCGATACCTGTGAAGTGTATGGCAGTACCATGCCCTGCTCCACAGAGCCTATACTCTGCATCCTGTAACTCAGGGTAACTGAGTCTCCGGGCTTAAGTGTAAGATCGCCGTTAACGGGACCGTTGCCGGCAGCATCCCATATATCGGGAGTGTATGCCGCAGCAGTTCCGATCATGGCTATAAGGGCCATAAAAGATACTATAAGTAATTTCTTCATTTTATACCACCTTTTTTGTTTATACAAACAGTGAGTGTACATTCTAGTATTTATATATTTCTAGTATGATAAAACTGAGTATAATGATGATGAGCACTTTAGTGATGGATCTTATTCTATTCTATAAGCATGTTCACTTATTAAATGAAACTTAAATAACGTCCCTTGATTCTATTGCCAAAATGATCGAAGTCCAGGCTATTGCTATCTGCCCGGCATATCGCAATATCTCACCATCAGCTCGCGGCTTTTGCTGACGCAGTTATGTCACGAATTCGGGAAATTATATTCCCGGGAGTTCACGTGCAAAAAAGACATAATCACTTCAATCCTAGTTAAATATGGGAATGATCCTATGACCTATATTCAAGAACTGTACCCTATACAGCCCGAAGTAGAGAAGCTTTCCGTATTTATTGGGGACTGGAATATAACAGGAACTCTTAAAACCGGAAACGACAAGATGAACGTCAATGTAAAATGGTTTTTCAAAAAGCTGCAGGTGGGTGGAGCTTGAGATCCGCAAATAAGCTGGAGACAGATGGAATGGGCAGCTACGAGCTGGACAACTTATTTGGCTTTGATAAAGAAGAAGGAAAGCTGCATATCTACAGCCTTACGAACATGGCAGAAACGCATGACCATAGCGCCAGCTGGACAGATGAAAGCACCCTTAAGGGAGAATATGACGGGCTAAAGGACGGCAAAAAGTTCAGGGAGGACTTTGTGATCAGAATACTGGATCCCGCCAGGATTACGGTCAACTATATCGAAAAGGTCGATGAGAAAACAGACTCAACTATGAGTTTAATATTACAGAAGTAAATCTGATACGCACAAGACTTGATCAATCTAAAACTTAAAGGGGCAGATCCAGCAAGTACATAGGATTGGCCCTGTTTATTACTTACAGGTCAAAGCTGCGTCTTCTTCTCCGGCAGATTATGCACAGCAGGATTGTGGACCACTTCTCCCCGGACATTATAGCGTGAGCCGTGGCATGCACAGTCCCAGGTTCTCTCGGCATTGTTCCAGGAAACGATGCACCCCATATGCCTGCAGGACGGATCCAGAGTTATAAGTGTTCCATCATCAGCCCGGTAAGCTGCAACCCTTTCACCTCCAATCTTAACAATGGCACCCTCACCGGGAGCTATCCGGGAAGCGTCTCCCGGAACCGGGAGGACCCTGGCACCCACAAGACCCTTGCCGGATTCCAGAACTTGTGAGAAAAGTGTTTTTGCCGATTCAACAGGCTTGAAGCGGGAAGGATCATACACTTCAGCCCAGGGGTTATCCCTTCCAAGGATCATGTCGCTTATGATCATGGATGCAACTGTACCTGTAGTCATGCCCCATTTACGAAATCCTGTTGCGAGATAAGAGTGTTCGCTATCGTGGGTGATTCTTCCGATGTAAGGAATATGATCTGCTGAAACTGTGTCCTGCGTTGACCAGTGGTAATCGACAGACTTCACTGAGTAGATAGACCTGATCCACTCTTCCAGTTTCCGGTAGTGGTCTTTAGTATTGCCCCCTTCTCCGGTCCTATGCTCCTCACCGGCCACAAGCACCAGTTCGCCATCTCCTTCCGGCTGGGAGCGAAGGGAACGTGCAGGATGCTCTGCGTTGATGAACATGCCTTCAGGCAATGGTTCTTCCAGGTGAACCCCCAATATATAGGAACGTGACTGGTGAAGTTTCGAGAAGAGCATTCCCGGCTTATTGTAAATAGGGAAGTGTGTTGCCTGTATCACATCCTGCGCCTTTACTACCCCCTTATCCGTCTTTATGTTCAGGGGGCCCTTGCCTTCTATTTCCAGCGCCTTTGTACCCTCAAAGATGTGGCAGCCATCACCCGGTATTTGCCTGGAGACCGCACATAGGTATTTGCGCGGATGGAACTGTGCCTGGTTATCGAAGCGGACCGCGCCATAATTCTCAAAAGGCAGAGGCAGGGTTTCCTCAAAAGAAGCAGGAATACCCAAATGCCGGGCTGCTGCTACTTCCCTGCGTATCTTCTCTACTGATTCCCCGGAACCTGCGTAAACGTATGCAGGCTTGCGGAGGAAATCACAATCTATACCCTGCGAATTTACCAGAGAGGCGATCTGCTCTATAGCAGCCTGGTTAGACTCAGCATACTGACGTGCCTGATGTTCTCCGAAATCCGAAATCAGCCTGTCATATATCAGATGATGCTGGGACGTGACCTTTGCTGTGGTCTGGCCGCTGACACCATGAAGAATGCGGCCTGCTTCTATCAAAGCTACTGACAGTCCGGCCTCCTTCAAAAGTAGAGCAGAGGTAATTCCGACAATACCACCCCCGATAATTGCCACATCAACCTCAATGTCTCCTGCAAGAGCAGGATAATGAGATTCCTGCGTTGTAGCTATCCAGTATGATTCTGGCATGCCCGGCAGGTTGTAATTGGTTTCCTGCGTTTGGTCCATCTCTAACACCTTACCATATTTCCGGCATCAAAGCAGCATGACCAGTGACTTTATAGCATGACAATAGTTCATAGATCAGATTGATCTTCCCATCGATCTCGTCGAAGTCCGTCCTATAACCAACGACAGCATCTATACACGATGATAGCTTTGCAATTATGGTTCCATCCATTAAGATTCCCCCAAGTTCCCGTTTAATTCCCTTGTTAAAACACTTATCCTATGGTTTATATACGTTTTTAATTATCCTCAAAACAATATTACCAGCACGCCGGAATTGGATCGATCGGACACTTCGTGCTCTTACATCCGGTCAATGCATTCGATAATATTCAATGCCGCAATTATAATATCCCATTATTCAAAACATACAGCCCATGACCATGTTATCAAGAGATGAACTCAGAGAAAGGATCTATCGGGAAGCTCCGCTTGTCGGGAATATGATCGACAGGGATACCCAATTACAGCCAAACAGCGTGGAGCTGACGCTCAGGAGCGTCGAAACCCTGAAAGGCCCCGGAGCTATCGACTTTGACAATAGCCAAAGGCAGATCCCGGACAGCGAGAACATTGAGTTTGACGCTGAAGGATGGATAGTGCTTGCTCCCGGGACATACAAGGTTACATTTAATGAGATAGTGGATATACCCCTGGACCTTGCCGCCATTGCCAGGCCAAGATCAAGCCTGCTGAGGTGCGGCGTGACGGTGGAATCCGCTGTATGGGATTCCGGGTATAAAGGAAGAAGCGAGTCAATGCTTGTGGTTCACAATCCTTATGGTTTCAGGGTCAAAAGGAATGCACGCTTGCTGCAGCTTGTCTTTTATAACCTTCACAGAGAAGTGAGCCAGGGGTACAGCGGAAGATATCAGAATGAGAACATATGATATCATATTCTGCTCAATATCTTCACCCCGCGTAAAAATTATGTAGAATCAAACCTATGGGGGATGCATGAGCGAGATTGGTAAATCCGTAAGAATGGAAAGAATACTTGACCGTAACACACGTCGTACAATAATAATCCCTATGGACCATGGCGTAGGAGCAGGGCCGATAAGAGGGATAATTGATATGCCTGCAACCGTTAACAAGGTTGCCGAGGGTGGGGCTAATGCCGTACTCGGGCATATGGGACTTCCCAAATATGGACACAGAGGCTACGGAAGAGATGTTGGCCTTATAATCCACCTGTCTGCTTCGACATCCCTGGGACCTGACCCCAACCATAAAGTGCTTGTGACAACCATAGACGAGGCGATCAAGGTCGGCGCTGATGCAGTGTCTGTCCACATAAACGTAGGTGCCGAGGATGAGGCTCAGATGTTGCAGGACCTTGGCCATGTAGCACGCCTGTGCGATGAATGGGGAATGCCGTTGATCGCAATGATGTACCCGCGCGGCGCAAAAGTTACTTCCGAGCATGATGTGGAATATGTCAAGCACGCAGCAAGGATAGGAGCCGAGCTTGGAGCAGACATCGTCAAGACGAACTATACTGGCGATATCGACTCCTTCAGGGAGGTTGTGAAAGGCTGTCCGGTGCCTGTGGTGATTGCAGGCGGCCCGCGTATGGAAACTGAGAGAGAGCTGCTTGAGATGGTCTACGACTCCATCCAGGCTGGCGGAAGAGGTGTCGCCATAGGACGCAACGTGTTCCAGTCAAACGACCCTACGCTGCTTGTATCCAATATCTCCAAGATAGTCCACAAAGGATATACGGTCGATGAAGTTCTGAAAGTATGAATTCTCCGTGCCCCCTGAGCTCACACTCAGGGCAAGTACTCTTTTGCAATGCATTTTGACATACACTGTATCTGATTACCCATGTAGGATTCAAACAGGGTTCCCTGTACTGAATGGGCCGTTAAAATGAGTGGAAAAGCAAGGCCAGATATTGAATGACCAATGAATCATATATGGTTGGTGGTGGTACGATATGATAATATGATTGTATTGCTGACCTTGCTTAATAGATACACTCTATGGACAAGTATATAATGCGTATGAGCTTGTTTTTTATGAACATGTGCATATATTGAGAAAACATGCGCAATGCGACCCATGGTGAAGTCTCGTTACTATTAAATGCAATGGGAATGTCGAAGTTCTATTTATCTCTTATCAATGTCATTTATGAGGATATCTTATGGATAAGTACGAGCAGGTTATAGAACTGGCAAAGCGCCGGGGATTTTTATGGAACTCATTCGAACTTTACGGAGGAGCCGCAGGATTCTACGATTATGGCCCTCTGGGAAGCACACTTAAACGCAGGATAGAGCAGATATGGAGGGACCTTTATGTGATCCATGAAGGATACATGGAGATCGAGACTCCCACCGTGGGAATTGAGGATGTGTTTGTGGCTTCCGGACATGTGGGGGGATTCTCTGATCCCCTGTGCGAATGCACCAAATGCGGAGAGGCTTTCAGGGCCGATCACCTGGTGAGCCACATAATGGAAGGTGCCGATGCGCTCAGTAATGCGGAACTGGACAGGCTCATCAGGGAACACCTGGTGAAATGCCCTGAATGCAAGGGAGAACTGGGTGAAGCCTACGAGTTTAACCTTATGTTCAAGACCCAGATAGGACCCGGCTCAGGCAGGCAGGGTTACATGCGTCCTGAGACCGCACAGGGAATGTTCGTAGATTTTCTGAGGCTTGCACGCTTTTATCGCGAGAAGCTCCCTTTCGGCGCCACACAGATAGGAAAGTCGTACAGGAATGAGATCTCGCCGAGGCAGGGAGTCATCAGGCTCAGGGAATTCACCCAGGCTGAGGCCGAGATATTTGTCGACCCCCTGGACAAGAGCCACCCCAACATAAAGAGGTTTGCAGACAGCGTACTTAACCTGTACTCGGATGCTGCGCAGGAAAAAGGCTCCATGGAAAAAATGACCCTGGGACAGGCAGTTGAACAGGGCATCATTGCCCACGAGTTCCTGGCATACCAGATAGGGCTAACGAACCTGTTCCTCACAAGAGTGGGCGTGGCCCCGGACAGGCTCAGGTTCAGGCAGCACAAGAAAGATGAGATGGCCCACTACGCCATGGACTGCTGGGATGCTGAGGTCAGCACTGACAGGTTCGGGTGGGTTGAAGTCGTGGGGATCGCCGACCGGACAAACTATGATCTTTCAGCACATGCTGCCGTCAGCAAGACAGAGCTCACTATATACAGAGAGTATTCCGAACCAAAAATGGTCACACAATTTGTCGTGAAGCCGAATATGGGAAAACTCGGACCCCTTTTCAAGGGCAAGGCAAAAATTGTTGCTGAAGCCCTTAAAGCCCTGACACCGAAAGAACTTGAGAATGAAAACATAATATTAGAGATCGATTCCGAGCAGATCAGCGTGCCCGGGGATGTTGTGGAGTTCGCTGAGGAGACTGTCAAGGTCAGTGGAGAGAATATAGTGCCTCATGTGGTCGAGCCTTCTTTCGGTATCGACAGGATCCTCTATACTGTAATGGAACACGCCTTCGATGAAGAGGCAATATCCGCAAGGGAGGAAGATGCGGCTGAAGCCGGGGAAGAAGCCAGGATCGTCATGAGATTCAGGAATGAGGTCGCTCCGGTGCAGGTCGCCATCCTGCCGCTCCTTACAAGAGAGGAACTCATTGTCCCTGCAAGAGACATCGAATCAAGGCTGAGGGAAAGGGGACTGCTTGTGTCCTATGACGACTCCGGCACGATCGGGCGCCGTTACAGGAGAAATGACGAGATCGGGACTCCATATTCTGTCACTATCGACTATGATACCCTCAAGGACATGACCGTCACTATACGGGAGCGCGACAGCATGAAGCAGGTCCGCACGCCTGTAGAAGGCATTGAAGAAGTGCTGTATGGAATGATGTACAGGGGCAGGGAGTTCCGGAGTGCCGGCAAGGCGCTCTGATACTTTCACCCCGCTTGCCACAAGTTTAAAAGTTTAAGGATTGTATCATTGGCAAGCTTTAAACTTGAAAACATGCCGGAATATATCAGACACCCCTTGATCAGGCCCAATGCTGTCGAACAGCGTCTCTATCAACTCGACCTCGCGGGAAAAGCCCTGGGCGCATCTACACTGGTAGTGCTCCCCACGGGATTGGGCAAGACCGTGATAGCCCTTCTTGTAATTGCCTCACGCCTTGAAAAAGCGGGAGGTAAGGTCTTGCTACTCTCGCCGACAAAACCACTTGTAGAACAGCATGCCTCTTTTTTAAAAAAAGTGCTTATGATACCGGAGGAAGAAGTGCTCACATTCACAGGCAGCACAAGCCCTTCCAGAAGGACCGAACTATGGGAAAAAGGACGCGTGATCGTATCCACTCCCCAGGTGATCGAGAACGATATACTGACAAAGCGCATCAGCCTGGAAAATGTCACTCACATCACGTTTGATGAGGCCCACAGAGCAACCGGAAACTATGCCTATACATACATCGCCGAGAGGTATTTCCAGATTGCCAGGGACCCGCTCTGCCTGGGTATCACAGCAAGCCCCGGAAGCTCGGAGGAAAAGATAGCCGAGGTGTGCCAGGCCCTGCATATAGGGTCAGTTGCAATAAAAACCGAATCTGACCGGGATGTATCTCAATATGTCCACAAAAAGGAGATCGAGTGGAAACGTATTGACCTGCCTTCAGAGATGAGGGAGATCAGGGACCTGCTATGCAAAGTGCTTGAGGACAGATACAAAAGGCTCGGGGATGCAGGATACCCCCTGAACATCCAGAAGTTTGTCACCAAGAAAGACCTTCTGGCAATACAGCAAAAATTGCAGGGAGAATTGAGGGGAAACCCCGATTCATCGGCATACACTGCCATATCCGTAATGGCCGAGATAATGAAGATCAGCCATGCCGTAGAAATAACAGAGACCCAGGGTCTTGGGTCCCTGCGCATGTATATGGAGAGGCTGGATAACGAAGCCTGCTCAAAGAACGGAAGTAAAGCCTCCAAAAGGCTTGCTGAGGATCTGTATGTGAGACAGGCACTCAGCCGGCTCAAGGGTTGTGACTGTGAACACCCTAAGATGGAACATGTGAAGCACATTGTACAGGAGCAGCTTGAGAGCAAGCCGGATTCAAGGGTCATAGTCTTTGCCAACTACCGCGACACCGCAGAGATGATCACTACCGCCCTGTCCGAATCAGAGCATGTCAGACCCGTCAGGTTCGTGGGGCAGGCATCCAAGTATAAGGACAAAGGGCTTACCCAGAAGCAGCAGGTCGGGATAATCGAGAAGTTCAAGGCCGGAGAATATAATACCCTCATTGCCACATCCGTGGCCGAGGAAGGACTGGATATCCCATCCACTGACCTTGTATTGTTCTATGAGCCTATCCCGTCCGAGATCAGGAGCATCCAGAGGAAAGGCAGGACCGGAAGAAAGCATGAAGGACGCGTTATCGTGCTTATTACGAAAGGGACAAGGGACGAAGGATACTACTGGAGCAGCCAGTCCAAAGAGAGAAAAATGCAAAGCAATCTTTCCGAACTCCAGAATATGATGCCTGCCAGAGGAAAGGAGAACCTTGCTGACACCATGGCCGCCACGGACAGGAAGGAGCAGGTCACACTCTTCGATTTTGAGAAGGACATGGTACGGGTGATCGTAGACCAGCGGGAAGTGAAGAGCTCCGTAGCAAGAGAGCTGGAAAAAGCAGGTGTCGACATTATGCTTCGCACTCTCGAAGTGGGGGATTACATATTAAGCGACCGTATAGCTGCGGAAAGGAAGAGTTGTGAGGACTTTACAAGCTCACTTATCGAGCATAAACTTTTCGAACAGGTATCAAATCTTTCCAGAGCGTATGAAAAGCCAGTACTTATCATTGAGGGGGAAAGCCTGTTCAACACAAGGAACCTTAACCCCAATGCGATACATGGCGCTCTATCCTCCATAGCACTTGATTTTGGGGTCGCGGTGTTCTACACAAGGGACGCACAGGATACAGCCAGCCTGATAAAGCAGATAGCAAAAAGAGAGCAGACCGACGAGCACAGGGATATATCCCTGCACGGTAAAAAGTCATCCATGATGCTGCCGGAGCAGCAGGAATACATAATATCATCAATATCCGATATCGGCCCAAAGGCTGCCAAGAGCCTTCTCATGCATTTTGGCTCCGTGGAGAATGTCATCAAAGCAGATTATGCAGAGCTCATCAAAGTAAAGAACATCGGACCAAAGACCGCAGGCAAGATACGGGAGATCGTCGCCGGAGAGTACAAGTAAAATATATAAATCAGATGCAGGCAACATCTGGGGACTGCGCAGAAGGGACTGCCTGCTTCACTGATCAATGGGTTCTTTTCATTTTCTCTATTATAGAGATACCCCGCTCGATCATATCCATTGAATCGGAGAGCCGCCTCATATCTACCTCATCCTGCATTGAATGCGCAAGAGAGACCATTTTGTCCATGAGCAGGGATTCAAGCTTAAGGGTCGCAGACCCCTCCGGAAGCGCAGGAATGTCCTTTGTGTCTGTTGCCGCAGCCGGGGGCTCTTTCATTTTCTCCCTGACAGAGGAACTGTGAGGAACGATATGCTCTGTTACAGGAACAATATGCTCTGTTACGGCTGGCCTGATGACTGGAGCCGCCCCCGAAGACATCTTCGGCTGAAGGCTTGTACGCGGGTCATCGATCTCCTTGCATATAGGGCATGAGATTTCTCCTTTGTACCTGAACATCGGCGCTCCACAGCAATCACAATGCTGCGCAAGCATCGTACCGCCAATTTCCAGCATTCGTGATATTTGTTGTATTTTCTGATCGTCCTTGTCAACCATTGAATTTACTCCCGAATTTACGCAAGATATATACCAATGAAAGTCTTTTTATACAATATAACTATTTAGAAGTAACTTAAGTAATGCTTATTTTGATTCTTAGATTATCAAGGTGATCCACATGTCAGATTTTGAACAAGTCATTGAGGAATGCAAGCAGAAATTGGAATACATAGCCAATGATAACTCCGTTCCTAGAAACATCAGGCGTTCTGCAAATGAAGTTCTGGAAACATTGAGAAATGGAAAGGAACCATTGTTCCTGAGAACCTCATCCAGCATATCCATACTTGAGGACATAAGCAACGATCCGAACATTCCTGTCCACACAAGGACCCTCATATGGGATGTAGCCAGCCAGCTTGAAACTATCCCTGTTGACGAATAGGGATAAATAAGTTATTTTTCCAGCCGGATCTCCTGAAGAGCGCTCGTGAAGAGCCGGATATATTATTCACTGGAGAGTATCTTCTGCAAAAATGTATATACTAAGCAACCGATGGGACATAGGGTTTACATGATCAGCAAGATATCTGACATGATCAGAGACAGTTTTGAGAAAAAGGATGCTGCACGGGAGAGATCTTTAGTTATATCCCGCGATGTTGTGCGCAACTGCAGGACAGCTATGTTCAGCATCCATAAAGGGGATCTGGAGAAAACCTCCGGAATGCTTGACATTTCCAGACGGATGCTGGGAGAGATAGATCTACTGCTTGAGGGCCATCCGGATATATATCATGCGGGATTCGTAGAGCATGCCCAGCAGGAGTATATTGAGGGTGTTGTGCTGTTTTCACTTGTAAAGAGCAAAGGAGATACCTCCGGCATTGCAGGGCCTGAAGAACTCGGGGTCGGTTATGCAGCCTACCTTAATGGCCTTGCTGATGTGATAGGCGAGCTCAGAAGACATACTCTTGACATTATAAGGAATGACATACCCTCGGAAGGAGAGAAATACCTTGAGGTTATGGAAGAGATATATGCCTGTCTTATGATGTTCGATTTCCCGGACGCCATGACGCACGGGCTCAGGCATAAGACAGACACTGCCCGCGCACTGATAGAAAGAACACGAGGCGACCTTACAACAGCTATCGGGCAGCAGAAGCTGGAAAGCTCGATGCGGGATTTTAAAGCAATTATCGACTGATCCTGTTCACCCGGATCATCCGAACCAATTATATGAGGACTATTATGAGATTCAACCCTGATGAGATCAAAGAATGGGCCGGCAAGGATTTCGATGCGGCATGGAACGAAGGAAAGCAATTCATAAAGAGATCAGGAATTAACGAGCAATATCCGCACATGTCCCTGAGATACGGCAAGCCGCATCCTATATATGAAACCATCTCCAGGCTGCGTGAGGCCTACATGCGCATGGGTTTTGAGGAGATGATGAACCCCCTTATTGTGGATGAAAAAGAAGTCCACAAGCAGTTCGGTCACGAGGCACTTGCAGTTCTGGACAGGTGTTTCTATCTGGCAGGCCTGCCGCGTCCGAACGTAGGCATCTCAGACGAGCGCATCGGGTCAATAAGGTCCATCCTTGGGGATATAGATGATGAGGCCATTGAGACCATCAGGAAGATATTCCATGCCTACAAGAAAGGTGAAGTGGAGGGAGATGACCTCGTGCCGGAGATATCCGCAGCTATCAATGTCTCGGACTCACTTATAGTCGAGATGATAGACCGGGTATTCCCCGAGTTCAAGGAGCTTGTACCGCAGTCCTCAAGAAAGACCCTCCGCAGTCACATGACATCCGGCTGGTTCATCAGCCTCTCATCCCTTGCAGAGCGGGCCAACCCGCCATTCCACTTATTCTCAATAGACCGCTGCTTCAGAAGAGAACAGGACGAGGACGCCGCAAGGCTCATGACATATTATTCAGCATCCTGTGTCATAGCAGATGAAGATGTCACTATAGACCACGGTAAAGCGGTTTCACAGGGCCTGCTATCCCAGTTCGGGTTCGAGAAGTTCATGTTCAGGCCCGACGAAAAGCGCAGCAAGTATTATTCCCCGGACACACAGATAGAAGTGTTTGCATACCATCCCAAGCTTGTAGGCTCAAAGACGAAATACTCAGACGGGTGGGTGGAAGTTGCAACTTTCGGCATATATTCACCTACAGCCCTTGCCGAGTATAACATACCCTATCCTGTGATGAACCTTGGCCTGGGCGTGGAAAGGCTTGCAATGATACTCTATAACGCAACCGACGTGAGAGAACTTGCATTCCCGCAGATAGCCCAATACTCGCAGTGGATAATGAAAGATGATGAGCTTGCAAAACTGATATATGTGGAGAATGTGCCTGAGACACAGCAGGGAAAGCACATCGCAGACTCTATCGTTGCTGTATGCGATGCTCATGGCTCCACCCCAAGCCCGTGTGAGTTCCTGGCCTGGGAAGGAGAGCTCTCGGGGAAGCACGTGAAGGTATCCGTTGTAGAGCCCGAGAACGATACAAAGCTCTGCGGGCCTGCCGTGTTCAATGAGGTCGTAGTGTTCAAGAACGATATCCTTGGCGTGCCTGACAATAAAAAATGGAAAGAGGCTCTTGAGAACCATTCTGCAAGGACGGGTGTGAGATTCCTTGATGCTTTTGCAGCCCAAGCTGCCCGGGACATAGAGAACGCCGTCTCCGCAGGAGAGAGTGAGGTTGAGACGCGGGTCAGGATAGTGAAAGTGCCTTCAGAGATCAACATACGCCTTGAGCCTATCGCGAACTATTATATCACGAGCAACAACAAAAAGATAGATATCCGCGGCCCGGTCTTTACAACCGTGAGGGCGCAGATTGGATGAAGAGTATCTTCGCAGATGGTTCGACCCGCAGTCCAGGACACTGAAGGACCTGCGGGCCCTGCAGCACGAAGCATCCCTTATGTTAGACCTGAAGGATGGCTTTGAGGAACTTCGGACGGTAGCAGGCATTGATTGCTCTTATCTTGACAATCGCATCATATGTGCGATAGTAATGCTGGATTACAGGACCCTCGAGGTCATCAGAAGGGAACATGTTGTCCAGAAAGTGAGGCTGCCCTACATACCCACATACCTTACCTTCAGGGAAGGATGCGCCATGTCCTCTGCCTTCGAGAAACTTGAACAGAAGCCGGATGTCCTCATTATGGATTCCTGTGGCATCAACCACCCGAGAAGGTCAGGGATGGCCTCCTATTTTGGAGCTGTTATGGACCACCCCACCATCGGCGTTTCCAAGAAGATACTCTGCGGGGAAGCTGAAGTGCCGACAGAGGTCAGCGAGTATCACGAGCTTGTGTATGAGGGAGAACAGATCGGATGGATCATGAAAACAAGCAAGAGAAGCAATCCTATCATCGCAGCTCCCGGCCATAAGGTCTCCATGCGGGCCTGTCTTGAGATCGTAATGCATTGCCTTAAAGGGTATAAACTGCCTGAACCTACCAGGCTTGCGCACCTGTACGCCGCCGAGCTGCGGGAAGAGCTCAGATCAGGAAAGGGGCACCAGACCACTTTTGATGAAGGCTATCAGGGGCATTAGAAACTTATTGGTATCAACATCAGCCAGCAAGATGGACCATATGAGCAGGGATTAAATTATGAAGATATGCTTTTTTGGAGTAGGAGGAGTTGGCGGATATATAGGAGCCGTTGTAACTGAGAAATGTAAAGACAAACACGATATTTATTATATCGCGCGTGGTCAGCATAAAGGTGCCATTTGCAAAAACGGACTGACTTTAAAAAAAGCAGGCGATAATAAAATAATCATTGTTAGTCCTAAAAAGTGTACTGATACAGTCAACGATCTCCCCGTCTGCGACCTGGTTATCTTGTCGGTCAAAGTCTATGATCTGGAAAATGCAGTTAAAGAACTTTCAAAGATCACAAATGAGAGAACCATTATCCTTCCATTATTAAACGGTGTTGACATATACGAAAGAATAAGACAGCATTTGAAAACCGGGATCGTTTTACCTTCGTGCGTATATGTAGGCACCCATATAGAAAGCCCCGGCATCATCTACCAGAATGGCGGCAGCTGCAAAATATCATTAGGTGCCGACCCGGGAAGTCCTGATCTTGATCTGGAGCCTTTATTTGCAATATTGAAAGACGCCGGAATTGACTTTGAATTTGAGGAAAATGTCAGGATATCCATCTGGTCAAAATATATGTTCATAGCCTCTTATGGATTAGTGACTGCAGCATCTGGCAATTCATTAGGCCAGGTGTTAGAGGATCCGGAACAAAGCCAGATCGTAAGGTCTATTATGAAAGAGATAGAAACGATTGCCAGAAAACTGCATATAGCACTGGATAATGATATAGTGGAAAAGTCATATCTGAAAGCAATGCAGTTTCCTTATGAGACTAAAACATCATTTCAGAGGGATGTTGGATCAAAAGGGAAAGTCAATGAAGGGGATCTGTTTGGCGGAACGATAATTCGTTATGGAGATGCCTTAGGAGTGCAGACGCCAACCACAAAAGTGATCTACCGGAGACTGCTGAACAGATTCCAGTAGCTTCTGGTCTATCACTTTCTGTTTTTCAGGGGTTACAGAGAACTCTGAAAATATACGTCATTCGGGCAAAACGAGGATTTCTACATAGCGGCTAAGAATGCTTAAAATAAAGAGAACTAAAGCAGGCCAGAGTCCCGCTTATGAAGCTAAGGGTTTACTGCGCATTGTAAAGCGGTATTTCCTCGGCATCCACTTTTGAGATCGTGCCTATACGATTGTTCAGAACCTTACGCACGCGCGCAATACATCTCGGGTCAAGCTGCAACCGGAGGGTTGTCATTTCACGCTCCTCATAGTACATCTCCCCGCTTTGCATCACACGATAGGTACTGAGCTGGTTCTTGACCAGTTTTGCAATTATGCCCGTGTTACCCCCCGTAAGATCATCAGGGCTTGTACGCGTAAGAAATATGAGATCCCCCGTTTTAAGGTCCATTGCCGCAAAGAAATTATGAGGGCTTCTGATCTCGATAGTAAGAAGCCTGTTCTGCTTAAGTTCAGATATCACGTGATCGGATATTCCCGTTAACGCTACGTATTCGGACATTCTATCACCCATACATCGGGAATTCTTTTCTCGGACCCACTGGCTGTTCGCTTGTCCTTACATCCTCAGCAAGTCTTTGCATCTCGATCTCTATTTTCTCTGCCTGCTCTATAAGGCTTTCAGTATTGACACTCAGGCCATAGAGAATATTGAGAACATCAATAACAACCGCAGCTGCCCGCGGGTCCGGATTCTGGCTCCTTGTTGAGCCCAGCAGGCTTATTGCAGGCATATGCCTTACAAGGCATTCGGACATAATGCTTCCTGATATGCCTGAGATCGTGCCCATCTGGAAAAGTTCTACTTTTTCCTTGATCCTTTCAAGCATCTCAGTGGTTGTCGCAGCGCCAAATACCTTATGCTCTTCGCTCATTGTAGCGATCCCTGCAAGTGAGACTATTTCCTTCACCTTGACAGAGTGTGCCCACTCCAGGATAGCCTTGCTGATATCATAGGTCACAACCGGATTTACCGGAATGTCAGAAACTATCATGAGAATGTTATGTTCCTGGCTTTCGTAGATCCTCACAGCCATGTTGATAAGACCTTCATATAAAACGGCGATAGGCGGGAAATGCCTCGAGTCGATAGAACCGATATACTCCATTTTCAGCTCATCTATTATCTGCTGGCTGGCAATATTCCCTACAAGCCCGATTCCCGGAAAACCCTCTATGAGGACAGGATTCACGGACTTGATATCATTTGTGATAATCTTCACATTAGTATCTTCATAATCAGTCTCGGACAAAAAAATCACCTTTAATTAGCACAAGTTACTCCCTGATGATGATATATAGTTAACAGTAGATAAGAGCATCGTTTATCCGAAAAAATTAAGTATCTTGCGATAAGCGAAGGAATGGTATTTAAGAACAAGGTGATCACATGGAAAAGTCAGTAATATATTTTGATGATGTAGGTCCGAAGAACACTGAAGAGGTACTTCGGGCAGCAGCCAGGAGGGCGGAAGAGCTCGAGATAGAGTATATTGTCGTTGCAAGCACAACCGGCGAAACTGCGATCAAGACCGCCAAAGCCTTCGAGGGGCAAAAAGTAAAGATAATTGCCATGTCTCACCAGTACGGGCTGAAAGAGAGCGGCAAATGGGAAGCTGATGAGGATAATCTTAAGAGACTTAACGATATGGGAGTTGTCATGACCACCCAGTCCCACATGTTCTCGGGTGTGGAACGTGCTATCTCCAAGCGCCTTGGAGGTGCCAGCAGAGGAGATGTGATATCTGACACCCTGCGTGCGGTGTTCGGGAAGGGGTTCAAAGTTGCCATAGAATGTGCAATGATGGCAGCGGACTCCGGACACATACCGGTGTCAAAAGATACGGAGATCATCGCTATCGGCGGTTCCCGCCAGGGTGCTGATGTGGCGCTTGTGGTAAGACCGGCGCATTCCTTTGACTTCTTCAGCCTGCAGGTAAGAGAGATAATAGCCATGCCAAGAGCAAAAGAAGATTAAGGTCCCTTCTTTTTTCTCAACCTGACAGGCTCGTCATCGTCTTTGATAACAGCCTGTTCAGTGTCATCCTTTCTTGCCGTGACAGCCCTTGCGGCCCTGGACCTGAACGAAATTGCAGACTTGAGCATATATGCGGTCATCAGGACGAACAGGATAAATATCGTCAGAGCTACAGCGAAAACTACCAGGGGATCCATAAAAATTAAAAAAGAAGTACCTTGGGAGGTACTTACTGTGGTTTCTCGTACAGCTTGTTCTTTGTCATCAGCCTGCCACCCTTCTTGGAGTGAGGCTGCCTGAATACGCTGTCGTTGGCCTTCTCTATCTCTCTTGCTTCGATGGCCAGCTGTGCTGCTGCGCGCATCATTTCGTGACCTGCGGCAGTTGTGAGTGTTACCTGCTCGATCTCCTTCATCATGAAGCATGCCGGGAAATTGATCTTGGCAACCATGTCAGCCATGTGGAGCGCTGCAAGACCCTTTGCCTTTGCGTAAGGGTTGCTGAATCCAGCTCTTTCGATGCATTTCTCGGGTTTTGCAAGGATGTGAGGAAGCTGGAGATCCTTGCCGGACTTGCCCTCATCGACCATAGTAGTTACTTTGTCAAGCTCTTCCTGGATGAGCCTTACAACACCGCATGTGGAGAGGACCTTCATTGCATCAGAGTTGAATGAAGCCATCTCTACGGGGTCAAGGAACTCTGTCTTTGCGCCGATGAGCGGGTCAACGGTCATTATGATGTAACCAAATCCTGCCGCCTCGAGTGCTTCACGGTCTTCCTTCTTGGTAGGGCCGTCGGAAATTATGATGCATGGTACATCCTTGTATATCTCACGGGCAGCAGTCGGGCCGGGTGCACTTGAGTTGGGGCTTATCATCACATAGAAGTCCGCACCCCAGTTCTTAAGTTCTGCAGTTGCAGCCGCCTCATCTTTACCCATCTTGGGACCTGTACCGAAAACACGCACAGAGATTCCTTCTCTTGCTGCGATCTCATCCTGTACAAGATCGATAACCTGGCTCATACCGAGATTACCTAACTTAATAAATCCAATCTTTGCCATAGAAAATCACCGTATTGCAATAGGCAGAGTAGCATATATTACTTTTGGAATAGGACAGAAGGCTAAATTTACACGGATATTAGCGGGTAGTCACAGACAGATTTAAGGCAGATGCCCGAAAACCTTAAAAGTAATGTGGCGTATTTCACATAAATCTCGGCACGTATATACTGTTTCACAACGGGATTAAAAATTTAGGTTTGATCGTGTGAGTGATGCTGACAATTCTCAGAAAGGCGTTAAGCTAGTAGTTTTTGATATGGATAGCACTCTTATAGATGCTGAGACCATTGATGAACTTGCATCAGTAGCTGGGGTTGGACATAAAGTGGCCATTATTACTGAAATGGCCATGAATGGAAAACTCGAGTATTCACAAGCTCTTAATGAGAGAGTAAAGCTTCTTGAGGGGCTCTCCGTGAAGAAGGCGCAGGAGGCTCTGGACAGGATGCCTTTTATGCCCGGAGCACAGGAGCTGGTCAAATTCTTCAAATCCCGGGGTTATAAGACCGCAATGATATCCGGCGGATTTACCATTGCCACTGAAAGGATTGGCAATGCGCTGGGTATGGACCATGTGGTCTCGAACGAACTTGTAATTGACAACGGCCACTTTACAGGAGAGGTTACGGGGCCTCTTACAGGACATGGAACAAAAGAACTTGTCCTGGAAGAGATATCCCGTGCATATGGAATAGAGCCTGAAGAGTGTATTGTTATAGGCGACGGGGCAAATGATATCTGTATCTTTAAAAGGGCCGGGTATGCCATTGCATTCAATGCCAAGCCAATACTGCATGAATATGCAGATGTTGTAGTTACCAAGAAGGATCTCGAGGCAGTAATTCCAGTTATAGAAGCACTGGATGTGTAAAGCCAGAATCGTGCATTATGAATGCATGAAATGCCAGCTTTTTTGCTGGATAGGGAGGATCAACTAGATATGTTCAAGGAACTGAACGATAAAAAGACTGAACTTAAAAAGCAGTCCGACGAATACAAGACAAAGAGAAACGAACTCAACTCCGAAGCAAGCTCATTGGCCGCAAAGAGGAACGAGCTGAATAAAAAGACCAAGGACCTTATCAACGAGGCCCAGGAATTCAAGAAGCTTCGTGACGAGAACAACGAGAAGGTAAAAGAATATAAGGTCATCCGCGACGAGGTCAATGCAAAGGCTAACGATATCTTTGCGAAGATAGACCAGATACGCAATGACAACAACTTCAGCGGCCCTTCTATCAAGGACATCCGCAAGGAAATCGACAGGCTCGAGTTTGCCCAGCAGACCGAAGTTCTCACTACAAGCAAAGAGAGAGAGCTTGTTAACAAGATCACCGAGCTTCAGAAGCTGTACGTTGCAAAGAAAGGCCAGCTTGAAGGTAACGAGGAGCTAAAGCAGCTTTTAACCGAAGCCCAGGAGATCAGGGACCAGGCTTCAGAGCACCACAAGGTACTTTCCGAATTTGCCCAGAAAGCACAGGAATATCACGACAAGATGATAACCACTTTCAAAGAGGCCGACAAGATCCGTGCTGAGTCCGATGCTGCTCACAAAGACTTTGTAAAGTTCCAGGAAAGCGCAGACGAGCAACACAAACTTTTCATTGCTGCTCAGAAAGAGATACGTGACATCGACAAGGAATTCCGCAAGATGAAGAAAGGCGATGTCGATGAGAAGAAAGAGGCTGCCAAGGCAGATGCCCGTAAGGACGCAGAGGACATTTTCGATAAATTCAAGTCCGGTGGCAAACTTACAACCGAGAATCTCATGGCTCTCCAGAGATCAGGACTTCTCAAGTAAGCTCAGGCGCATCATACAGGGTGATACCATCACCCTGATCATTGCTTTTTATTTTTCGATCAAAAGAAAGCAGACTCGAAGAGCTTGATGAGCCTTAATGCAGAGCTTTGTACAGAGGATATTACTTTTCAAGCCCCAGCCGGGACTGCCTGAAACAACTATCCCGCATCAGGCAGGGGCCTGCTGTAAAAACAGGGTCCTTGTACAACCTCTTCCAGACAGACCCAAGGGACTCATTGTGCACGTTACCATAAGGCAAGGGCATGCATGCACAGGGAAGGATATCGCCTTCAGGGGTTATGTGCAGCCATTTCCTCCCGGCAAAGCAGCCAAACCTCTTTACCATGTGCGGTATCGGGAAGACCCGGGGCCCTTCCATAGATGCCACCTTGGATACAAAATCGCCGAACTTGCGGTGATCATCTGCTGACAGCACTTCATCCTCGTGTTCCAGCCAGCGGCCTGTGGGCACTATCTCAAAGAAAGACAGCTCATGAACACCCATATCCTTCGCAAGGGAATAGAAGTCATCCAGTTCAGATATATTACGCGGGGATAGCACAACGTACATGTTCACAAGCAGGCCTGCATCCAGCCCGTTACGGATGGCAGACATCGCTTCCCTGAAAACACCGGGGCGCCCCCTCATAAGATCGTGACCTGCCTCGGTGGAGCTGTCAAGGCTGACGCTGAGCATGTAGAGCCCTGCATTCTTAAGGCTTGATGCGCGCTCTTTTGTAAGGCCCACACCGGATGTGAAAAGCCCAGGGATAGCCTTTGTCGGGTCCACGTAACTGATAAGCTCTTCCAGGCCGTTATAGGTAAGAGGTTCCCCTCCGTCAAAGATGATCAATGTTGTCCCGAGTTCCTGCGCCTGGTCGATGACAGACCTGACAACATCTGGGGACAGCCGGGCCTTGTTCCTGGTATCTGGAAGGGCGCAGTGCAGGCATTTGTTTGGGCAGTCCTCCGTAATGGATATTGTAAGCTGTTCGGGAACGAACCTGCTCCGCATGGCACTCATCTGGCTTGAGACAAGCCTGTCAAAGGCTTTACTGGGAATGGGAGGCATCCATGTGGAGTAAATGAGCCTGTCATTCTCCACCCTTGAAGGTTTTGTTCCTTCAAATATCTCCATCATATCAGACACGAAGCCACCGGCTATTGGAGAAGCCAGACCGGATGTGCCCATGCGCACTTTGTTATCCTCGACCCTTGCATACACTTTAAAAAGAGGGTTCCTGTAAAAGAAATATTTCTTCTGCATATATCGTACCCATATATTACTTGTTACGCAGAATCGCGCGATATGAGATCAGAGCCGACGGGTTTTTCCTCAGGATCATCCGGGATACCTGCACTGCCTGGCTGAAGGGTGTGCCGCCCAGCACTTTCAGATCCTCGCCTTCAAAGACTTTCATCATCTCGTTTATCTCGTTATCGCTCATTTTCCTGAGTGTCTCAAGAGCAAACCTTCCAAGATAGTATTCCGTCCTGTAAGCATCGTTCCATCTTCTCCTGTACTCGGAAAGTGCATTCCCGGAGATATCACCCTTTGCAATGGCATCCGCGGCAACGTCACCGCACATCTGCCCGGCATGCATGCCATAACCTATTCCCGACTGTCCTGCAGCACCGCCTGTGAGCATGATACCGTTTGCGACAATATCGCCGGGTATGGCTGCTATAGGGTCGCCTCCGACTGAAGTGCTGATTATCCGGAGGTCTTCTATGCCCTTGACTGCTTTGAACCTTGCGACCCATGCATCAAAAAAGTCCGAGACATCCCTGCCGTGCCTGCGCACGTACACCCCAAGGGTTGCACGATCACCGCCGCATGGTGAATAAGTGGATTTCCAGCCGGGTGCATGGTTGCCTACGTAGTACTCGAACATGTCAGGCTCACCGATACCCTCGGCTTCAACCTCCGCCTCCATGGCCCAGGCAATGTCCTCAGGATACTTCAGGGACTTGAGGCCCAGCAGGGCAGCTATCTTCGAGTTGATGCCATCGGAAATGATGACAAGTCTGCATTCCAGTTTGCCCCGGGAAGTGCTCAGGGTAAAGTGGTCGCCTGGCCTGAGGACATTATGCACCTCGACACCCATACGGATCTCCGCTCCGGCATCCGTTACCTGCCTGGCATAGAACTCATCGAACTTCTTTCGGTCAAGGAAGTATGACTCGCCCTCGAATATGGCCTCTCTGCCCGATGGAGCAATGATGTGGGCGCCTTTGAGAGTCTTGATGACATAACTCTGGTCCACTGCTTCTCCGGTCCTGTCGAACATGCCTTTGAAAAAGGTGTTGGCAGGATGTGCAGGAGTACCTATGGCTTCTTTCCTGTCCAGCAGGATGACACTTATACCCTTTCGGGCTACATTCCGGGCTGCCATCATACCGGCAGGTGAAGAACCTATTACAATAACATCCGCATCCATTAGAACACCCCTATGGCCTGACCCAGTATCCCCTCATATCCGGGCAGGAGAATGGAAAGTATTATATCTAATATAAGGGAGCCAAACATGATCCCCCTGTACCTTGAGCCCTGCAGGAACAGCCTGCCTCCCCTCTCAGGGGTCGGCTCCCTTATAAAATCAAAGGACTGGGAAAGCATCCAGCCGCCTGCAAGAAGAGCACCTCCCAGATATACGGGACCAAGCCCGGCAGTCCAGCCTATAGCAATGGATGCTATCACACCCACCACCCACATGAATGTCACGAATTTTGCTGTTGCAGGCACTCCGAAAGTGACCGGGAAGGTGGGGGCCCCCCTTGCACGATCGCCGATAACGTCCCGGGCTACTCCCGAAAGTGTAAAACCCCAATCTGTAAAGCACATCATCAGTCCCAAAAAGATAGCGGGAAGAGGAAGTATGGGGCTGCTGTCAGGCTGTGTAAGGATACCGGCAGGATCAAAGGCGAGCCAGATACCGACAGGAACAAGTCCGTAGGCTATGCCTACAGGCACGAAGCTCAGAAAAGTGGCCCTTTTAGCTATGGCCGAATATATGCTGATAGTCACAACGGCAATAACAAGCACCGCAAAGGACTCAGGGTTAAGATACAGGGCTGCTGCGCCTGCTATAAGGAACAGCAGCAGGGAATACTTACGGGCTTTATCCCTGGTGAGCCGGTTAGATACAAGAGGACGGTTTGGCAGATTGATCTTATCAATATCCATGTCACAGCAGTCATTATATACGTAGGAGCTCGTGATGGCTGCATAACCTCCGATGACCGCTATCACAAATGGTAGAAGGGAAGGCAGCGAACCTGTTGCAAGATAGGATGCCAGCAATGCACTTGCTGCAGGCAGTGCAAAATCCATTTCAGCTATCTCCGGGCGAAGCAGCTCGATATAAGGATTCCTTTTTTTTGATTCGGGAGTTGAAACCACATTGATCACCAGAGGAGTTACACCACCTAATTTCCGGTATTATATATTAGTATTAGGGTCTTTTAGAGACCCTGATAACTGCATTAGAAAGTTATGGCCCTGGCTTCATCAGCGATCGTGGGCTATGATAACCTGGACATTAGACAGGCTTTCCAGCTTTTCCACCAGCTGATGCCCGAACCTTTCCTGCAGCAGGTATGTGAACTCAACTTCAGGATTGAGCTCTGCAAGCCTGATAGTATTGATATAGGCCTGCTCCAAAGACTCCTGGTCAGGGGTTCTTGGCACTTCGGCATTAAGAGGATATATCTCTGCAAGTTCCTGAGGGTAGGCGCCAAACGGAGGCTTGAAAACCAGCACATTATCATAACCGCTGTCAAGCTTTGTAGGGGACGGCCTGATCAGTGCGGAGCCGCGTATCGTGAAACGCTCAAGCTGGCTGGCAAAGCGCACCACTTCAGGTCGCTTTGCTGATTCAGGACCGCAATAGAAGAAAGTGGATTTGGATGCAGGGTCCAGTTTCTCAAGCCAGTCGGAGTGGGTGTACATCTGCTTGAGAGCTTCGAGCATGCGGGGATGGGAGCGGCAGCGCTGCTCTACGAGCTCCAGAAGGTTGCCTTCCCATATTGCCTGTTTTATAATGCGCATTTCCTCGAATGTGACGTAAAGGTTGTGCCTTGCGATCAATTCCGTGGAATTGTGGGCTTTCTTGAGCTCTTCCGGAGAATACTTGAGGCAGATGGGGCATGAACATGGGAGGTATTTCAGACCGTCCACTTGATAGGTTCCCCTGTTAGTGATATATCGCCGGTCCTTGGCATATAGCGCATATGCTGCCGAGTCGAACAGGTCACAGCCAAGCGCCACGGCCAGAGCGAACATCATGGGGTGCCCGGCGCCGAAAAGGTGTACGGGGGCTGTAGGGTCAAGCCCCTTCTTGGAAGCAGCTATGATGTCCACAAGGTCAGCATAGCGGTATGATTCCATCAGCGGGACAACGGCCCCGAATGGATAGACATCAAAGCCTGTCTCAGATAGGGTCCTTGCACATTTTTCACGCAGCTGCGGATAAGTTGAGCCCTGCACGGGACCTGCCAGCAGCATATCCCCTGTCACAAGCTTCCGGGCAGCCTGCAGGCGTGCGATAGTTATGTCAAGTTCCTCACTTGCACGCTCGAAGGTAACGTCCGGTGGTGTCGGTATGTCCAGCGGCACGCCTATATCGCTGCCTATCTTTTGCTGGAAGTCGATTATCTGCTCATTGGTGACCTCAACCTCACCATATACCGAGAGCTGGAAAGACCCGGAGTCTGTCATTATGGGACCGTCAAAGTCCAGGAGCGCGTGCAGGCCTTCGCTCAGGGCTTTTTCCCTCAGCTCGTCCTTGCGATAGATGATATAGGAGTTGGTGATCAGTATCTGGGCTCCGAAGTCCCTCATCTCCGAGGGTTTTATAGTCTGAAGGTTGGGGTTGATCACAGGCATGACCGTGGGAGTCTCGACAACGCCGTGAGGTGTTGTAAGCCTGCCTATGCGGCCTGCGGCATCCTTATGGATAATATCGAATCGTGATGACATATAGGGGAGTAAATAAAGGTAAAGATATATGAACTTATTACACGAAATAGTCTATACATGAAATACCGGAATGTTTCACGATGATTTATTATACTATAAGAAAAATTAAGGGTTATTATATATGTGCATAAGGCAGATAGGCGGGAATACACATTGCATTCGTTATCAGGTGACCAATGGGTATTGAAAATCATCGGTTTACGATTTTAATGATCATTCCAGGATCTCATACGGCAAGAATCCTCCTGCAGTCCGGCTCCCATGCGATCAGTTGAGTCTCATGATCTCTATTATATGGCTATTCATATTCCTGGGTCTTGTACAGTCTGCAATCTTTTCCGGTCTTACCATAGGCCTTTTCGGACTGACACCCCTGCGCCTTGAGATAGAGGCTGAATCGAAGAACCTCTCTGCTCAGAGGATCCTGAAACTTCGGAAAAATCCGAATTTCCTTCTGGCCACGCTTCTCTGGGGCAATGTAGCTACAAACGTACTGCTGGCAATGCTTACGGATAGAGTGATGGTGGGGACTGCAGCTTTTGTCTTTTCCACGGTGATAATAGCCTGTTTTGGGGAACTGGCGCCACAGGCGTATTTCTCGCGCAATGCCCTGAAGATGGGGGCATATCTGTCACCTCTTATTCCCATATACAGCTTCCTGCTGTATCCTGTTGCAAAGCCCTCGGCGCTGATCCTTGACCGGTGGCTTGGAAAGGAAAAGGTGGAGTATTTCAAGGAGAGAGCGTTCAGAACGATGATCATGAAGCATATGTCCTCATCAACCTCGGACATTGACAGGTGTGAGGGGATCGGGGCTTTGAACTTCCTTTCGATAGATGACCTGGAAGTAAAGAAAGAAGGATCGCTCCTGCACCCCATGAGCGTGGTCCAACTGCCTTTTGAGGGTGACCTGCCGATATTCCCGAAGATAGGTAGCTCCCCCGGAGACACATTTGTCCAGCAGGTAGCGGCCTCGGGCAAGAAGTGGACAATTCTTATTAATGAGAGTGAATATCCAAAAATAGCCATTGATTCAGATGCTTTCCTGAGGGGAGCTTTACAGGTGGATGACAATTTCAATCCGTACAGGTACTGCCATCATCCCATAGTGGTGTCTGACCCTCATGAAAAGATAGGCGGCGTTATCAACAAGCTGAAGGTCTATCCCAGAAACATGGAGGATGACGTCATCGACCATGACCTGATCCTTTACTGGAACAGGAACGACCCCGAAAGAAGGATCATCACAGGCTCGGACATCCTCGGGCGCCTGCTGCGGGGAATTGTCCTAAGGGTGGAATAACAAACGAACAGCGGAACGAGATTAATCTCCCGCTCTACCGCTCCGCACATCACGGCCAGCGACAAACCGCCCGCTTGATGGCGGTGGCAGGCAACTTTTTAAAACTTAGCCACTCAATTAGTACTTTTCAGGTAAGAACTTTTTTCCGCTCCCTCCTGCAACAATAAGAACCACAGAGCCGAAAAAGGCATAAGAGCAGAAGAGAATTGGTAGATATAAAAAGACAAAAGACCAAAAAAGACCAGATACTTTTGAATTCAGGGGAGGAAACATTATGAGAAAGATCATAGTTCTGTCTTTTATAACACTTGACGGTGTTATGCAGGCCCCCGGCGGGCCTGAGGAAGATACATCGGGCGGTTTCAGGTATGGCGGGTGGACAGTCCCTTACTTTGACGACTTTCTCGGCGAGATAATGGCCGGGCAGATGAGCGGGCCATTTGACCTTTTGCTTGGCAGGAAAACGTATGAGATATTCGCTGGATACTGGCCGGACCATAATGAGGATGGAGAAGCACTCAACAAGGCAAAGAAGTATGTAGCTTCTCATTCTCCTATGCAGCTTGAGTGGAGTAATTCAGTCCAGTTGAAAGACAATGTCGTGGAGGAAATAAAGAAACTCAAGACACAGGAAGGCCCGCAGCTGCAGGTCCACGGCAGCAGCAAGCTCATTCAGACGCTATTGGAACACGACCTTGTTGATGAGCTCTGGCTTAAGATATTCCCTGTCACACTGGGATCAGGCAAGCGCCTGTTTGCCGAAGGCACTATTCCTGCCGCCTTTACTCTGTACGATCTGAAAAGTTCGCCCAGAGGAGTAATCGTAGCTTCCTACAAACGTGCAGGAGAAGTTAAGACAGGTTCATTCGGAGGATGATCGTTTCATAAAAAAGAAAGGCTGAAGAACAGATCAAAGCCACTTATACCCGTGCTCGCGTGTAATGATCTCGAGCACGTACACTATGTCGTCCTCGATAGCAAAAATAGCCCTGTAGTCCCCTATACGAAGCCTGTAGAGGTCTTGCCGGCCTTTAGTGCCTTTCAGTTTTTTAACATCGTTGTCCAAAGGATCGTTCTCTAGCTTCCTGAGGCCTTCAACAAGCCTGTTCTTTGTTTCAGGATCCTGTGAGCTCAGGAATTTCCTTACGTGCGGATGCACGTTTATTCGGTATGTCATTTTGCTCACTTAGATCTCATCAAGTGAGACAAACTGATCCTTTTCTTCCAGGCGCCTGTACATACGGTCCATAAATTCGTCCTTATCGACAGCATCCATGAGGCGTTCCAGGATCTCGCTATAGGTCTCTCCTTTCTGACCATAGCTTTTCAGCCGATCTCGCACAGACTTGGTAGTTGGTATTGTTGTTTGGTCATTAGCAGAAGCCACGATGTTTCCTCCTGAGATTGTAGTTATATATAGCTTATAATTACTTATAAGTAGTTATAACCGTTATTAATTACTTATAATGAATGGTCTGATTTTCTGGCTCTCAAAAAAAGACCTTGTAAAACCCTTTGCCACTTCTTCTTTTCCTTAATAGATCTCTGGACATGTCACAGACAACTACTTCGATGCCGAGGAGGTCTTTGAATATCGCTATGACCCCCTGAGTATTTCAGATAGACCCCGGCGAGAAGATCAAGGCAGTCAAAGTCCCTGCATACATCGCCCTGCAGTCTGAAACGAAGGAATACAACAACCGATTCCCCATAGTAAAGGAAACAGGAGATAATTGAAAGTAACTGAATGCAGAGCAAACAAATGCAGTCATCTTAAAGCAAGGCATTGCTGTAATGGAATTTACAGGAATGGATATATGCTCCTTTGGTCATCTTTGATCTGCTCGCGGGAAATAATGCTCAATGACCCACAGCATTGGACGGGTCATAAATGTTGTTACCAGGGCCATCAGGACCATCATGGTAAAGACAGTAGGAGTCAAAATACCCAATTCATATCCTATACTTAGAACAACCAGTTCCACCAGTCCCCTTGTATTCATCAGCGCTCCTAAAGCCAAAGAATTGGCCCAGGACTGGCCGGTAAAGCGAGCAGCTGCAGCGCTTCCCCCAAACTTACCTGCTACTGCTACCAGTATTATCAGTAAGCATATAAACCATAGATAACTTTCATTTAGTAATCCGATCTGGGTTTTGAGGCCGTTAATCGCAAAGAATATAGGCAACAAAATAACCAAACTTACATCTTCTATTCGGGAAATAAGCAACTGCCTGAAATCCGAGTGTATTGGCATCATCATTCCTGCCAGAAAGGCTCCGAAAAGGGCATGGATGCCAATAGCCTGGGTGGCAAAGGCGGATAAGAAAAGTACGATAAACAACAACGCAATAAATCCTTTGCTCACTTCTCCTTGTGTAGCAAATCGCTCACCAAGGCTTCTCAAGGCGGGACGCACAAGGTAGAACATACACAAAACGTACAACACCGATAAAGTAACAGTAACGAAGAAGACCATTATTGTTTCAGCCCTGATTATACTAATAACAGCTCCCAGCAAACACCATGCTGTGACATCATCGGCTGCAGCACAGGTCAGTGCCAGCATGCCCAGAGGGGATTGCATCAGCTTACGTTCCTGTATTATTCTTGCCAATACG
>Ga0209347_1002098_pt1 | contig 27845 bp, 34 predicted proteins | sample AutmiccommuBRH23_FD_187382 | JGI IMG/M metagenome (GOLD analysis project Ga0209347, IMG submission 187382) | Deep subsurface microbial communities from Mt. Terri, Switzerland - Autotrophic microbial communities BRH/23 (SPAdes) (version 2) | ecosystem: Environmental > Aquatic > Deep subsurface >...
CGGCGCGCGGCGGCCGGCGCCGGGCGCCGCCGAACCCTCCCTCCCGCCGCCGCCGATCCCCGGCACGATCGGCAATCGGCCGCCGTCGCAATATCCCTTCCCCCTCGACCCTTTGCTATAAGCCAATGAATTTTTTCGACTATCGGAACGGCGCCCTCCACGCCGAGGATGTCGCCGTGGATAGGCTCGCTGCCGAGGTGGGCACGCCCTTCTACTGCTATTCGGCGGCGACGATCCGACGCCACTATCGGGTTTTTTCGCAGGCCTTTGCGGGACTCGACGCGCTCGTGTGCTACGCGGTGAAGGCCAATTCCAATCAGGCAGTGCTGCGACTCCTCGCACGCGAGGGCGCAGGCATGGACGTGGTGTCCGGCGGCGAGCTGGCGCGGGCGCGCGCCGCCGGCGTCGCGCCGGAAAAAATCACCTTTTCCGGAGTCGGCAAGACGCCTGACGAGATCGCCGAAGCCCTTCGCGCCAACATCTTCTGTTTCAACGTCGAATCCGAGCCCGAGCTCGAAGCCCTGTCGCAGGCGGCGGGCGCGCTTGGGCGCGCGGCGCGGGTCTCCATACGCGTCAATCCCGACGTCGACGCGCGCACGCATAAGAAAATTTCGACCGGTCTCGCCGAAAACAAATTCGGCGTGCCGCTGTCGCGCGCGCGCGAAATTTACGCCGCCGCCGGCAAACTCAAGGGACTCGAAATCGCCGGCGTCGACATGCATATCGGCTCGCAGCTGACCGACCTTGCGCCCTTCGACGAGGCCTTTTCGCTGCTCGCCGAATTGGTCGGCGAGCTGCGCCGCGACGGTCACGCCATCTCGCATGTCGACCTCGGCGGCGGCCTAGGCATTCCCTACCGCGAGGGCGAGGATCCGCAGTCCTACCATCCCGAGAAATACGCCGAGATCGTACGCACGCATTTCGGCGGGCTCGGCTGCAGACTGGTGCTGGAGCCTGGACGGCTCATCGTCGGCAACGCCGGCGTGCTCGTCACCCGCGTGCTCTACGTCAAGCGCGGAGAGGCGAAGACTTTCGTCATCGTCGACGCCGGCATGAACGATCTCGTTCGTCCGACGCTCTACGACGCCTGGCACGACATCATTCCGGCGCGCGAATACGCGGATCGGCGCAAGATCGTCGCCGACGTCGTCGGACCCGTCTGCGAGACGGGCGACTATCTCGCGCATGGGCGCGAGATGTTGGAGCCGCGCGCGGGCGAGCTGCTTTGCGTGCTGACGGCGGGCGCCTATGGCGCGGTGCAGTCCGGCACCTACAATACGCGCCCGCTGGTGCCAGAAACGCTGGTCGACGGGGACCGCTTCGCGGTGATCCGTCCGCGCGTAGGCGTCGCCGCGCTCATTGCGCAGGACCACGTGCCGGCGTGGCTCTTGTAGCGCGCTGAACGCGCCTAGTGTTCGCGCTCGTAAAAGCTTACGAAATCATTCGTCGCGAGAGTCGCGACAACATTCAGATTGTCATCGAGAATCTCATAGAGCGGCCCTTCCCGATCATAGATGGTGAACAGCACGACAACGTCCTGATCGCCGCCGCCTTCTCGATGCGGCTCGTCGGCAGGCGGGCTCACCGTGTAACTCCCGACCGGCCTCGCCTCTTTGAGTTCGCCGTTCGCGTGATACAGCCGATGTTCTCCCTGAATGACGAAGGTCTTGTTGAGCGCGCAGTGTCGGTGAAGCACGATCCGCTGATTCGCCGAGAGCTTGAACAGCGCTTGGATGACGTTTTTATCGTCGATGTCCAAGACCGAAAAAAGCAAATGATCGATGCCTTCAAGACGCTTCCAGGAAATATTGGCGTCGTCGAATCTCAATTGCGACATGATGCGCTCTCCTTCATCGGTCAATGCGCATCAATGTGACAGAGCGCGCCGCGGTCCGCTAAGGACGGAGGCCCGGAGGCGCTTGGGCAAATTTCCTGACGTCATCCGCCGGTCAAAGCGGCGGCCCATGAAGCCTCCGCGCGCGGCGATGACCCGGCCTTGTATGAAAAGTCGAACTGGGGCAGCCTTGACCGCGAGCCCGCTTGAGAAAACTTGCTGAAGGTTTGTTTCGCTTTTCAATCCGCAGGGAGAAACGCCGATGTTGTTCATGGTCCATTACGAAATCACGCCCGAGCACCGCGACGCCGTGCATCGTCGCTTCCTTCAATTGGGCGACGCCGAGCCGAAGGGCGTAAAAGTGATCGGGAACTGGTTTTCCGTGACCCAGCTCGAGGGCTGGAATGTCGTCGAAGCGACCGATTCCGCAGAACTAGCGAAATTGTTTCACGCCTGGACTGATCTGAACATCAATCACATCACTCCGGTGCTGAGCGAGGAGGCGATGCGGAGTCAGTTGAAAAGCTACGAAAAATAGCGTATTCGCGCGCGCGGCCGCAGCCGAACGAGATGGCTTAATAAGCCAATTCTCCACAATTGCGGCGATAGTCGCGATACCATTCGACGAGCGCCGCGACGCCCTCGTCGAGCGGCGTATGCGGGCGATAGCCCGTCAGGCGCTGCAGCAGATCGGCGCTGGCGAAAGTTCGCGGCACGTCGCCCGGCTGCATGTCGAGATAGTTGCGTTTCGCCCTTTTCCCGAGCGCGCGTTCGATCGTCTCGATAAAGTCGAGAAGCTTCACGGGTTCGCCCCGGCCGATATTGACGATGCGAAACGGGGCGACCGGCGAAACGCTGTCGTCGCCGCAGTCGCGCTCGGGAACGCAATCGATCAAGCGCATGACGCCTTCGACGAGATCGCCGACATAAGTGAAGTCGCGCGACATATCGCCATGATTATAGATGTCGATCGCGCGATCGTTCTCGATCGCGTCGACGAATTTCAACGGCGCCATATCCGGGCGACCCCAGGGTCCGTAGACGGTGAAGAAGCGAAACATCGTCGTCGGGATCGACCACAGATGCGCATAGGAATGCGCCATCGCTTCGCCGGCTTTCTTCGTCGCCGCGTAAAGGGTCAAGGGAAAATCGGTTCGGTCGCTCTCGTGAAACGGCACGGTTGGACTCGCGCCATAGACCGAACTTGTCGAGGCGAAGAGAAAATGGCGCGGCTTCAAGAGGCGCGCGATCTCCATGACATTGAAGGCGCCGACGAGATTGGCGTCGACATAGGCGCGCGGGTTTTGCAGCGAGTAACGCACGCCCGCCTGCGCGGCGAGATGGATGATGACGTCCGGCGCCGCCTGTTCCGCGGCGCGGGTCAGCGCCGCCATATCCTCCAGCATGGCGATCGTGTCGCGGTAGCCGTTGGTCCGCAGCAGAAGGGCGCGCCGCGCCTCTTTGAGACGGGGATCGTAATAGGGGGTCATGCCGTCGTAGCCGTCGACGAGATGCCCGGCCGCCAACAGGCGCTTCGCCAAGTGGAAGCCAATGAAGCCGGCCGCGCCGGTCACGAAGACGCGCATGAGCCGCCTTATTCCCGCGTGATGAAAGCTTCGCCGTCATGGGCGAAGGCGACTCGCCTGTCAACGCGGCGGCGCGCCGCCTTCGCTTTCAGGCCCCGCGCGCGATATGTTTTCCGGAGGAAAAGGAGAACCCTGATGGGTGACGCGGCCGGCGCCGAAAAGCCGAAGACGATCCACCCGCTGTTCATTAGGGTGACGCATTGGGTGAACGCTTTCGCGATTTTCGTCATGGTTCTGAGCGGCTGGCGAATTTACAACGCCTCGCCGCTGTTTGGCTTCGAATTTCCTCCAGGTTTCACGCTCGGCGGCTGGCTCGCGGGGGCGCTCGCCTGGCATTTCGCCGGCATGTGGCTGCTGGCGCTCAATGGAATCGCCTATCTGGTTTACGGCATCGTTTCAGGTCATTTCCGGAAAAGCTTTCTGCCGATCTCGCTCGGGCGCGCCTTCGATGACGTCATTCTCGCGAGCCGAGGCCGGCTCACTCATCAGCCCGGCAGCTACAATGCCGCCCAGCGTCTGCTCTATAGTGGCGTCATCCTTGCCGTGACCGTCGCAATTCTCTCGGGCCTCGCCATCTGGAAGCCCGTGCAGCTCCAAGAGCTGACGGCGCTGATGGGCGGCTATGAGACGGCGCGCCGCGTGCATTTCTTCGCCATGGCCGCGATCGTCGCCTTCGTCGTCGTCCATATCGGCGTCGCCGTCAGCGCCAAAGGCATACTGACGCCAATGTTCACCGGCCATGCGGAGGCGTCGGATGAAGTCTGATCGTCGAAAAGATCTGTCCGCCTTTCGGCCGCCGATCGCGCGGCTGGAGCGCCGGCTCTTCCTCAAGCAAGGCCTATCGCTCGGCGCCCTGTCGCTTCTTTCCGGATGCACGCTGAAGGACGACGACGCCGTCGATCGGCTCCTTTGGGCCATGTCGCGCTTCAACGACCGGGTGCAGGCGGCGCTTTTCGATCCCTCGAAGCTCGCCCCGACCTATTCTGAGGCGGATGTCGCGACGCCCTTTCCCTTCAACGCCTATTATGAAGAAAAGGAGATTCCCCGCATTGACGGCGAGAGCTATCGGCTGCAGCTCTCCGGACTCATCGCCGACAAGCGCCCGTGGAGTCTTCCCGCCTTGCGCGAGCTGCCGCAGTCGCGCCAGATCACGCGCTTGGTGTGCGTCGAGGGCTGGAGCGCGATCGGCGCTTGGCGCGGCGTCGCCTTCCGCCATTTTCTCGAACGTATTGGCGCCGACCTGACGGCGCGTTACGTCGGAGTCAAATGCGCCGACAAATATTACTCAAGCATCGACATGCCGAGCGCGCTGCATCCGCAAACGCTGCTCGCGCTCGATTTCACCGACGCCAAATATGGCTATCCGCTGCGCCTGCGACTGCCGACAAAACTCGGCTTCAAGAATCCCAAATTCATTCACGAAATCTTCGTGACGAACGACTATCCTGGCGGCTACTGGGAGGACAAGGGCTATAATTGGTTCAGCGGCTCTTGACCGCCGCCGGCGCGCGCATAGCTAACCTTGACGCTTTCTCGCCACTTTTTTGACTATCAATGGCCGCGGGGTCGGTTGAGTCGGCGCCATGACACTCGAAGAGGGCCTATGACCAATCGGCGACCTTGCGTTAACGGGATTCTCGCGGCCGTCCTGTCCGCCAGCATCATCCCTCTTCATGGCGCCCTCGCGCAAGAAAAGACGCCGACGGCGCAGCGGCCTATTGCGCGGCTTCCGAAAACATTGCCCGTCAATACCGAGGTTTCCGCCACGGAATCGATCAAGCGCAAGGAATCGGAGGCCGGCGACGGCGAATAGCGGCAAATTTTGCTTAGGAATTTCTTAACCAGTTCTTCAGCCCGACGCTAAGTGCGCGAATTTCGTCATAAAATCACCGCAGCGTAGGCGTGGCCGCGACCTAACTTCATCACCGTTGGCCGGCCTGATGTCGACGGGGCGGGCCGGTTGATTCGGCGGGGGCTCTCACTCCGAGGGGACCATCCAGTGATGAATCAGCGACCCTGCGTGAACGGCATATTGGCTGCGGTGTTGTCGACGAGCTTCCTTCCCATTCACGGCGCGCTTGCCAAGAAAGAAAGTTCCGCGACGCCAGGCGCCCCCAAGCATGCAGCAAAGCCGCCGGCGCCGAAGCAGGATACGGCTAAGCCGGCTAAGCAGGCAGGCGCTGGCGACAGGCCGTAGCGGGCTGTCCTCGCGCAAAATCGCTAATACTCGACAGCAACAAGGTAAAGACCGTGCGGCGGCGCGACCTGTCCGCAGCGCGTGCGGTCTTTCGCCAAGAGCGCCAGCGCCAGATCCTCGACCCGCCATTTGCCGCTCCCGACATGCTCCAGCGAGCCGGCCATGGAGCGCACCTGATTGTGCAGGAAGGACCGCGCCGAAACGACGATCTCGATACGCTCGCCCGCACGCCGCACGTCGAGACGCTCCAACGTGCGCACCGGCGAATTCGCTTGGCATTCGGAGGCGCGAAAGGTCGTGAAGTCGTGACGGCCGACGAGCGACTGCGCCGCCTCCTGCATGGCTTGCGCATCGAGCGGCCGCTTGACGTGCCAGGCGCGGCCAAGGTTCAGCGCCAACGGCGCGCGGCGGTTGTCGATGACATAGAGATAGTGGCGGCGAATAGCGGAAAAGCGCGCCTCGAACGCATCGCCCACGGGGCGCGCCGCGAGCACCGCGATCGGATCCGGCTTCAAATGCGCATTGATCGCGTCGCGCAACCGATCGGCCCGCCAGTCGCGCGCCAGATCGACATGCGCCGCCTGCCCCAGCGCATGCACGCCGGCGTCGGTGCGGCCCGCGCCATGCACGACGGCGCGCGCGCCGCCATTGATCGCGGCCACGGCCTCTTCGAGGCGCTGCTGGATGGAAACGCCGTTCGCCTGCCGCTGCCAGCCGACGAAAGGCCCGCCGTCATATTCGATCGTCAGCGCAAAGCGAGGCATATCAAGCGAGCGAGTCGCCGCGCGTGAGCTTTCGACCACGCGCGAATTCTTCGAACTCCATCTCGCCCTTGCCGGCGCGTTGCACCCGCAAGAGCCGCAGCGCGCCCTCTCCGCAAGCGATGAGCCCGGCATCGTCGAGGGCCGCGCCCGGCGCTCCTTTTCCCTCTTCGACCCGGGCGCGCAAGACCTTCACACGTTCAGCGCCATGGCCGAGATCGGCCTCGAAAAAAGCGCCCGGAAAGGGGGAGAGTCCGCGCACCTGATTATGGAGGTCCTGCGCCGATCGGCGCCAATCGATCCGCGCTTCAGCCTTCTCGATCTTTTGCGCGTAGCAGGCCCCCTCCTTGGCCTGCGGGACGAACGGCAATTCGCCCCTCTCGAGCAGGTCGAGCGCCTGAGCCATTAGCGGCGCGCCAAGTTCGGCGAGACGATCGTGCAGCTCGCCCGCCGTCATCTCGGGGCCGATCGGCGTTTTGGCCGTCAAGGCGACGGGACCGGTGTCGAGACCGGCCTCCATCTTCATCACCATGACGCCGCTCTCCGCGTCGCCCGCCATGATCGCCCGCTGGATGGGCGCGGCGCCGCGCCAGCGGGGCAGCAGCGAGCCATGAAGATTGAGGCAGCCATATCGCGGCGCGTCGAGGATCGGCTGAGGGAGCAGCAGCCCATAGGCGGCGACGACGGCGACGTCGGCGTCAAGCGCGGCGAATTCCGCCTTCGCCTCGGCGCTTTTGAGGCTTTTCGGCGAACGAACGGGAAGGCCGAGGCTCTCCGCGACGAGGTGCACGGCGGACTTCTTCTCCGCCATGCCGCGTCCGGCGGGCCGCGGCGGCTGCGTGTAAACCGCCGCGATCTCATGGCCGCGCGAAACGATTTCGTTGAGCAGCCGGGCCGCGAATTCGGGCGTGCCCATGAAGACGACGCGCATGCGGTCGCGCAATCGTCAGGCCCCGGCTTGTTCCGACTGACGCTCGGCGGCGGCCCGACGCTCGGCGGCGATCTCGTCGAAGCGCGCCGCCTTGTTGAACTTCTTGACCACGCGTTCGCGCTTCAAACGCGACAGATGGTCGATGAACAGGCCGCCTTCGAGATGATCCAACTCGTGCTGCACCACCGTCGCGAGCAGTCCTTCGGCGTCGAATTCCTGGGACGCGCCGTGCCGGTCGAGATGGCGCACGCGCACCCGCGCCGGCCGCTTCACATCCTCGAAATAGTCGGGGACCGACAGGCAGCCCTCCTGATAAACGTTCAATTCCTCCGACGCCCATATGATTTCGGGGTTGATGAGGAAGAGCGGCGCGCGCGTGTCCTCGGTCTTGCCGGTATCGACGACGACGATGCGCTTGGCGACGGCGACCTGAATCGCCGCGAGGCCGACGCCCGGGGCCTCGTACATCGTCTCCAGCATGTCGTCGAGCAGTCGCCGCACCTCTTCGTCGACGCGGTCGACCGGCTCCGAAACCTTTCGCAGCAGCGGATCGGGAAGGGTGATGATCGGCAGAATGGCCATTGTGTTTCGCCGTGTCTCTTTGCGTTTCCTTGAGATAAGCGCGCCCGGCGCATGCGTCAAATCTAGGGGAGCGGCGCGTCTTTGCCTAGGCGCCAAAGGCGGCTAACATGCACGCCCAACAATGAACGCCGCCGCGCGGAGCGGCGCGCCATGGGGAGAGCGCGCCATGTCTTTGCTGATTTTTCTGGGTCTCGTCGCCGCCGTCGCCTTATGGCTGGTCAGCGTCTACAACGGCCTCGTGTCGCTGCGCCAACGCGGCAAACAGGCCTTTTCCGACGTCAACGTGCAGCTCAAGCAGCGCCACGACCTTGTGCCCAATCTCGTCGAAACGGTAAAGGGCTACGCCACGCATGAAAAGAGCACCCTCGACGACGTGGTCAAGGCGCGCAACGCCGCGGTGGCGGCGCAGGGTCCGGCGCAGCAGGGCGCTGCCGAGGGCGTGCTGACCGGGGCGCTCTCGCGGCTGATCGCGCTGTCGGAAGCCTATCCGGACCTGAAGGCGAACCAGAATTTCCAGCAGTTGCAAAGCGAGCTGTCGGACATCGAGAACAAGATATCCGCGGCGCGCCGCTTCCTCAACAATACCGTCGCCGAATATAACGCCACGCGCGAAGGCTTTCCGGGCTTCCTCGTCGCGCAGCGCTTCGGCTTCGAGCCGCTCGACTATTTCGAGCTCGACGAGGCGCAGCAGCGAGCGATCGAAACCGCGCCGAAGGTGGAGTTTTAAGGTTTTCAACGTGCGCGATCGTTGGCGCCTTCTCCCTTTGCGGGAGAAGGTGGCCCTCGCGCAGCTAGGGTCGGATGAGAGGTGAGCAGAGGGGCCCTAATCCTCTCGACGCGCCGGCAAAGCAAGGCCATTCGATGTTCAAAGCCTACGGCCTTTATTCCCACATTCGCGCCAATGAGCTGCGCTCGGCCTTCCTGCTCGCGGGCTTCGTCGTTCTGCTGCTGGCGCTGATGTTTTCCTTCGCGCTGTTGATCGAGGCGATGAGCGCACGGCCCGGCGCGCCTTTCGAATACATTTTTATGCTGGCCGTCGACGATTTGAAACGCGGCTGGCCGATCGGCGTCATCGCCGCCGGCGTCTGGTTCGCGATCGCCTATCTCTTTCACCAGAAGATGATTGATTTCGCCACGGGCGCCGCGAATGTGTCGCGCGCGGAGTGGCCCCGCATATACAATCTTCTCGAAAATCTCTGCATATCGCGCGGCGTGCCGATCCCCGCCCTGCAGCTCATCGAGAGCGACGCGCTCAACGCCTATGCCTCGGGGCTGAAAGAGGGACAGTATAAGATCGCGGTGACCCGCGGGCTGACGCGGGAATTGACCAACGCCGAACTCGAGGCGGTGCTCGCGCATGAGCTGACGCATATTCGCAATCGCGACGTTCAGCTTCTTGTGATTGCCGTGATCTTCGCCGGCATTTTCGCCTTCGTGGCCGATCTGACCATTCGCCGCTGGAATTTTCCGTTCGGTTTCTCGCCGCATCGTGCGGAGCGCGACAATGGCCGAAGGGGCAATGGCGGCGCGGCGCTCGCCATACTTATCGCTTTGTTCATCATCGCGCTCAGCTGGGGCGCGTCGGTGCTGATCCGCTTTGCGCTCTCGCGCTCGCGCGAATTCCTTGCAGACGCCGGCAGCGTCGAATTGACCAAGAACCCCGACGCGATGATCTCGGCGCTGCGTAAGATCGAAGCGCATGCGGCGATCCCGACGATTCCCTCCCGAATGCAGTATTTCTTCATCGAAAGTCCGGCGCTTCGCCCCGAGATCGGCTGGCTCGCCACCCATCCCAGCGTCGACGCCCGCATCGCGGCGCTTGTCAAATTCGCTGGCGGCCGGGACGTGTTGACGCCGCCTCCAGGACAAGCGCCGAGCGAGGCGATCGACGCGCCGCGCGAGGGCGAACCCGCCTTCCTGCCGACCGACGGGCGCTCTCCGCTCTGGCCGCCGCGCGGTCCCTGGGGCGCCAGACGCTGATCTGAAGCGCATTCCCTAAGAGGCGTGGAGCGCTTGCCCAGGCGCGCCTGCGAGCTTTGCTTGTGACCGAGACGCCCCTTCTCTTTCTTGCCTCATCAATACTTGCTTCGTAATTAAACCAAGTCCAAAGTAGAGATACAGGCAATTACATTAATTCCAAAACATATGATTTTTATAAGTAATAGAGATGCGCTATATTACAGGCGTCATTAGCAGCGCGCCCACGATAGGGCGACCGTTTCTGCTTCTTTGAGCGTAGCCGCTGTTTTTTGACGTTCGAATTTCGCGGAAGAGGCGCGGGCATGAGCATTACCATCATCTTCGGTTCCGACGGCGGCGCGACAAAGGGGGTCGCATCCAAAATTTCGAAGAAGTGTCAGGGGCGGTCGCTCGACATCAAGGACGCCACGACGGACGACTTCGAAAATTGCCATCTATTGATCCTGGGTTCGCCAACCTATGGCGACGGCACCTTGCAAACGGATTGGGAAGAGAACATCGACAAGCTGCGCGGCGCCAATCTGAAGGGCAAGAAAGTCGCCCTGTTCGGCACCGGCGACCAGCAGACCTATCCGCTCTCCTTCGTGGACGCGATGGGCATTCTCTATGACGAAGTCTCGGCGCTCGGCGCACAGGTGATCGGCTTCACCGAAACCTCGGGCTATGACTATGTTGGCTCCACAGCCGAGCGAGACGGCAAGTTTGTGGGCCTCGCCCTCTATCAGGACACCCAGTCCGGCAAGACCGAAAAGAGAGTGACCGCATGGCTGAGCCAACTGCTTTGATGGACGAGGGCGTCCAGCCTCTGTCGTCGCCGCGCTGTCCGCGCGCCGACGCAGCAGCGGTGCTTCGGCTCTTCCATCACAATATCTACGAATATGGGCGGGGCGTTCGGGGCTTGTTTCTGATGACCCTTAGCCGTCAGGAACTGGAATTGACGCTAGGCAAGTTGGAACGGCAAGGCATCCACCACTTCGTCCAGGAGCTCAATCCGGTCAAGGTGAACCTCTTCTTTGGCCGGCCAGCGTTCGTCGCCGTGGCGCGCTCCTTCGTGACGCGTCCGCTCAACGCGCTCACGGCCGAGGAAGATTTCATGCTTGGGACGCTGCTTGGCTATGATCGCGAGCAGCAGTGCCGCCGCTTTCTCGCGCGCTCCGGTCAGAGCATGCCGGAGGACCTGCCTCTGGCGGCCGAATGAACGGGAGACCTCATCAGCCCGCAGCTTTGGCTGGCGCCTGAGCGAGCCGCGCCTTCAAGAATTCGACCGCTTTCGCGCGCGACTGGCGCGCTTCGGGGAGAAAGCTCATCAGTTGCCAGGCGTGCGGCGCGCACGGCCAGATTTCGAGCCGCGCGTCGACGCCCGCCTGCCGCGCGCGCGCGACGAGCCGCGTCGAATCATCTCTCAGCGCTTCGTCCGCGCCGACGTGAACCAGCATCGGCGGCAGGCCGGAAAGATCGGCGTAGAGCGGCGAAGCGAGCGGATTTCTAGCGCTTTGGCGTCCCAGCACGGCGCGGGCGCCGAGCAGAATGTCCTTGCGCGTGAACAGGGGGTCACGTTCTTCATTCTCGCGCATCGAGGCGCCGGTCGCGGCGAGATCGACCCAGGGCGAGGACAGCGCCGCGGCGACCGGCGGCCGCAACCCTTCGTCGCGGATACGCAGCATCAATGAGACGGCAAGCCCGCCGCCCGCTGAATCGCCCACGATAACGAACGGTCCCGGCCGCGCTTCAACGAAGGTCCGATAGGCGCGCAGGACATCCTCCAGCGCGGCGGGAAAGACATGTTCGGGCGCCAGCCGATAGGCGGGCGCGAACACGTCAAAGCCGGCGCGGGCGAAGTAGCGGGAGGCGTAGCGGAAAAGCCGCGGCGAACCGACGAGAAAGGCGCCGGGGTGGAGATAGAACAGCGTCGCGACGGCGCCGCCTGAAGCGGGGCTCCAATCGCCGGGAATCTGCGGCGCGAAAGGCGCCCGGCGTTCGGGAGACAGCGTTTCAACGAGCGCCTGAAGTCGGCGCCAAGGCGCCGTCAGCCCCAGGATGCGCGGCTTGACGAAACGGCGAAGGAACGCAACGGTCCGCCGCGTCGCCGCGCTCGCGCCGGACGCGCTCATTTCCCGGCTGTCGGCTTCGGCGGCGCGCCGGCGTTCGAGAGATAGTCGAGCGAGGGATCGTTGAGGCCGGCTTCGCGCGACTTGTCCCGCCACTCCCGCGCCTCAGTGAGGTTGACGTCGACCCCAAGGCCTTCCGCAAGAATATGGGCGAGACGGTTTTGCGCCACGGCGTTGCCCTTCGCCGCCGCTTTGCGAAACCATTGCGCCGCGGCGGCGCGATCGCGCGGCACGCCGACACCGTTAAACTGGAAAACGGCGAATTCGACCATGGCCGGCGCGAAATCCAGTTCGGCCGCGCGCCTGAACCATTGCGCGGCTTCGCGTTCATCCTTCGGAAGGCCTTTGCCGGTCTTGGCGAGCACGCCAAGCGCATACGCCGAATCCGCGTCGCCTTTCGCAGCGGCGCGGCGGAAATAATCCGCCGCCCGGCCGAAGTCCGACGGCGCGCCGTCATTTTCAAGCGCAAGCTCCCCAAGCAGATGCAAGGCGGCTCGATGATCCTGCGTCGCGGCCTTTTCGAGATAGGCGCGCGCGGCGGCGCGGTTCTTGAGGACCCCGGCGCCCTTGAGCGCGGCGGCCCCGTAGATATACGCCGCCTCCTTGTCGCCGGCGTCGGCCCCGCGTTTGAACCACGCCATCGCGGTCGAGAGATCGCGCGGCGCGCCCGCGCCTTCAAGGTAAAGCTGGCCGACAAGAGTGAGCGCCGCCGCATCCTTGGGATTGGCGGCGATGCGCTTCTTGGCTTCCTTCATCGCGGTCAAATAATCTCCGCGCTGATAGGCGCCAAAGGCGAGATCGGGCGCGGGCGGCGCGTCTTCGGCGCGCGGCGCGGCCGCGAGCGACAAGGCGACGCCCGCCAGAAGGGCCGTCATTGCGACGCGCGCCGGACGCCTCTGCATACGGATCATGGCCGCTCTCCCTCCAGCTTCGTCTGCGCCTCCGCCACGGCGGCCGCAGGACCGCGCGCGTCGCGCCAGACGGCGTCGTCAAGCAGCACGAAATCGGCGCCGGCCTCTACGAGGGGGGCGACGTCGGCGAGCGTCTCGGCGCGGGCGACGCAGGGCGTGTTGAACAGCTCCGCCCACCACGCGACGCGCTCGATGAGCGCATCGCGGTCGGGATCCGCAAACATCACATAATCGACGCCGGCCTCGCCGGCGCGCATGGAGTCGTCGCGCGTTTCAAGATCACCGACGCCGACGATATAGCGCGGCGACAATTTCTTTACCGCGTCCACAAGCGCCTCCCCGCAGCCCGACACATGCGCGCCGTCGGCGCCGGCGCGCAGCGCCACGTTCGGCGCCGCCTCGACAAGAACCGCGACGCCTTTGTCTTGCGCGGCGGGCGCCAAAGCGCGAACGATCGCCTCATTGGCGCGCTCATCCGCGTCCGCGAAACGAATGAGCAGGCTGGCGACGTCGCCCGCCGCCAGCGCCGCGTCGAGCCCGGCGGCAAAGGAAGCCGAGTCGGCAAGCGGCGGGGTGGCGAGACAGAGTCGCGGCGCGGCGCGGGTCATTTAAGCCTTCAGCCTGTCGAGCCAGGATTGCGCGGCGGCGCGCACATTGTCCGGCGCCGTGCCGCCCAAGCTCTTGCGGCTTTGCGCCGATTTGTCGACGCCGAGCACGTCGAAGACCTCGGCGCTGATGCGCGGCTCGACGCCCTGCATCTGCTCGAGCGTCAAGTCCTCGAGACCCACGCCGCGCGCTTCGGCGAGCGCGACAATGCGGCCGGTGACGTGATGCGCCTCGCGGAACGGCAGCGACAGCGCCCGCACCAGCCAGTCGGCGAGATCTGTCGCGGTGGCGTAGCCGGCGCCGGCCGCGGCCTTCATTCGCGCCCCGTCCACGCGCATGTCGCGGACCATGCCGGCGATGGCGGCGATGCATAGCGATAAGGTGTCGAGCGCGTCGAAGGCGCCTTCCTTATCCTCCTGCATGTCTTTCGAATAGGCGAGCGGCAGGCCCTTCATGACGACGAGCAGCGCGACGAGCGCGCCGATCACCCGGCCCGATTTGCCGCGCGCCAGTTCCGCGGCGTCGGGATTGCGCTTTTGCGGCATGATCGACGAGCCGGTGGTGAATTTGTCCGAAAGCGCGATGAAGCCGAATTGCGGCGTCGTCCACAGCACGATCTCCTCGGCGAAGCGCGACAGATGCGTCGCGCAGATCGCCGCGGCGCTCAACGTCTCCAGCACGAAGTCGCGATCGGAGACGCTGTCGAGCGAATTCGCCGTCGGCCGGTCGAAGCCGAGCGCCTGCGCCGTCATCGCGCGATCGATCGGAAAGCTCGTGCCGGCGAGCGCCGCCGCGCCGAGCGGACATTCGTTCAGGCGGGCGCGGGCGTCCCCGAGGCGGCCCCGATCGCGCGCGATCATTTCGACATAGGCGAGAAGATGGTGGCCGAGCGTCACCGGCTGCGCCGATTGCAGATGGGTGAAGCCCGGCATGACGCTTCCCGCCTCCTCCAGCGCCCGCGTCGCAAGCGCCAGCTGCAGATCGGCGAGCTGGAGATCGAGAGCGTCGATCTGGTCGCGGATATAGAGGCGGAAATCCGTCGCCACCTGGTCATTGCGCGAACGCGCCGTGTGCAGGCGACCCGCCGCCGGCCCGATCAGTTCGGCAAGACGCGCCTCGACATTCATGTGAATGTCTTCGAGCCTGCGCGAAAATTCGAACCGCTCATTCTCGATGTCCTCTTTGATCCGCTCCAATCCTTCAGCGATCTTGGCGGCGTCGTCCCGCGAGACGATCCCCTTCTCGCCGAGCATCGCGACATGGGCGAGCGAGCCGCGGACGTCCTGCAGGGCGAGACGCTTGTCGAAGTCGATCGAGACGTTGATCGCCTCCAAAACAGCGTCGGTTGCGCTTTGGAAGCGGCCGCCCCATATCTTGCTCGTCATTTCCAACCCCGGAGCCCCGCCTCATGGCCAAACCGCCGCCGCCCCCGCGATCTCCCTTATTAGTCGCGAAGGCGGCGCTGATCACGATGGCGGTGGGCGTCGCGTTTGTATATGCGATCGGCAGCATGGGCGGCAAGAAACCGCCCGCAGGCGCGGTTGACGAAGGCGCGACTCCCGTCGGGACGGCGCAGCCGAGCGAGGCGCCGCCGGCCGACGGCGACGCGGCCTGCGCGGCCTCGGCCAAGATCGCCGCCAATGTGAAGGATCTGGCCACCGGGGAAGTCGCCGCGATGACCATCGCCGCGGCGCCCGAGCCCTTGCCCGACTACGCTTTCGACGGTCCCGACGGCGCGCCGGTTTCGCTCGGCGCGTTCAAGGGCGCGACGACGCTCCTCAACATCTGGGCGACCTGGTGCGTCCCCTGCCGCGCCGAGATGCCCGCGCTCGACAGGCTGCAAGAAGCCTTCGCCGGGCAGAAGTTCCAGGTCGTCGCGGTGAACGTCGACACCACGCGTCTCGAGCGGCCGAAGGCGTTTCTCGCCGAGACCGGCGTCAAATCGCTGACTTATTACGCGGATCCCAAGGCCAATCTCTTTTTCGAGATGAAGCAGACCGGCAAGGCGCTCGGCCTGCCGACGACGCTGCTGATCGGTCCCGACGGCTGCCAGATCGGCCTGCTGAACGGCCCCGCCGCCTGGGACAGCCCTGAGGCCAAGACGCTGATCTCGCGCGCGCTGGAGACGGCTGCGAATTAATCGGCAAGTCCGCCTCCACGCGGACGGCCAGCGCTCTAGCTTTGTGCGAAGGCCGCAAGCGGCTTTTTTCTGAAGGAGTTCGGCGGATGCATGTCTCGATTGAACAGGCGGATCAAGCGATTGCCGCGGCGCGCCGCAAGGCGATTGAGCTCAACACTCAGATGTGCATCGCCGTGGTGGATTCCGGCGGCGTTCTCAAGGCGTTCGAACGGATGGACGACGCCTGGGTCGGCAGCATCGACATCGCGATGAAAAAAGCCAAGACCGCCGTCTTCTTCGGCATGCCGACCGGCCAGATCGGCAAGCTGTCGCAACCGGGCGGGCCGCTCTACGGCATCGAGCATTCCAACGACGGTCTCATCACTTTCCCCGGCGGGCTTCCGATCGTCGACGCCAATGGCGTGATGATCGGCGCCATCGGCGTCAGCGGCTCTTCCGTCGACAATGATCATGCGGTTGCGCAGGCGGGCGTCGAGACGCTCGGGGTTTGCGATCTTCCCGAGCATCCCTGGCGCACCTGACCGCCGCGACTCAGCGATGAGCCTTCTTGGAATTTTTATGCTTGGCGACCGGCTTCTTCGCCGCGCCCGGCTTCTTCGCGCCGTGTTGGACCGGTTCCGCGGCCGTCGGAGGCGGCTCGGCCGGCGTGGCGGCGTCCTGTTTCGGCGGCGCGGCCTCGGGTTCGGGCGCCGCAGCCTCGGGTTGGGGTGGCGAGGCCTCAGGTTCGGACGGCGCGGCGGCCCTCGATGCGGCGGGCGGGGCGTCGCTTTCCCCGATGGACGGCGTGACGGCGCTCGGCGCCGCTTCGCTCTCCTCGACGGGGGGCGCCAAGGAAGCTTCTGTCGGCAGGGGACGCGAGGCGGCGAGCCACCATGTCGCGCCGGCAAGCGTCAGAATCGCGAGCGCCACGATGAAGGCGATCGCGCCGCCGCTCGGACCCGCGCCTCGGGGCGGGGCGGAATGGACCACAGGTCGCGGCGTGGGCGGCGCCTCGCTCTTCGAGGCGCGGGCCAGCCCGGGGGGCGGAGCCGTCTCAGGCAGCACGCCGCGATATTGGCTCCATACCCAGGCCGCCGGCGTTTCGCCGCTTTGACCATTCCGAGAATCCGACATCGGCCGCTCCTCCAGAGGCGTTTCGCTGCGCCGCTCTCATGGCATGTTGCCTCGCCTTCGCGACGCCCACAAGTGCGCCGGCGGCGCGCGGCGCGACACAATGACATCACCCGCGCTATCTAAACTGAGCCTCACTTCAAAGCAGAGCGAGATTGTGCATGACCATTAAAGCCGGAGACCGACTCCCCGACGTAAAGCTGACCGTTATGGGCAAGAGTGGCCCTGAGCCGATCAGCACGAAGGACTATTTCGCGGGCCGCAAGGTGGCGCTGTTCAGCGTCCCCGGCGCCTATACGCCGACCTGCCACAAGAAACATCTGCCGGGATTTATCGCCAAGACGGATGAAATCAAATCCAAAGGGGTCGACGCCGTGGCGGTCACGGCGGTCAACGATATTTTCGCGCTCGACGCCTGGCTCAAGGACTCGGGGGCGGACGGCAAGATCGACGCGCTCGCCGACGGCTCGGCGGCCTTCGTGAAGGCGCTCGGGCTCGACCTCGATCTCGCGGACGCCGGTCTCGGCGTGCGCGGCAAGCGCTATTCGGCGCTCGTCGACGACGGCGTCGTCAAATGGATCAACGTCGAGGAGAATTCGAGCGAAGCCACGGTTTCGACCGCCGAAGCCACTCTCGCAAAGCTCTAAGCTTTCGCGTCGTCCGCGCCGCTTTGCGACGATGGCGTCAGCGCCGCGACGCCCGGCAGCGTCTTTCCTTCCAGCCATTCGAGGAAGGCGCCGCCGGCCGTCGACACATAGGAAAATTCCTGCGCGGCATGCGCCTGATTGAGCGCCGCCACGGTGTCGCCGCCGCCGGCGATGGAGAGCAGCCTGCCCTCGACGGTGAGCCGCGCCGCGGTCTGCGCGACGGCGTTGGTGCCCTCGTCGAAGGGCGGCAGTTCGAACGCGCCGAACGGACCATTCCACACCAGCGTCTTGCACTTGCCGAGAAGCGACTCGACATGGGCGATCGATTTCGGCCCGACATCGAGGATCATGTCGTTGTCGCCGACATGATCGACCGAGACGATGCGCGAGGGGGCGTGCGCCTCGAATTTTTGCGCGACAGTGGCGTCGATCGGCAGGACGATCTTGCAGCCCGCTTTTTCGGCCTTGGCGAGAATTTCCCGCGCGGCGCCGGCGAGATCATGTTCGCACAGCGATTTGCCGACGGGCTTGCCCTGGGCCGCCAGGAAGGTGTTCGCCATCCCGCCGCCAATGACGAGATAATCGACCTTGCCGACGAGATTGCCCAGCAGCTCCAACTTCGTCGACACTTTCGCGCCGCCGACGATCGCCATGACCGGGCGCTGCGGATTGGCGAGCGCCGACTGCAGCGCTTCCAGCTCGGCCTGCATCGCGCGGCCGGCGAAGGCGGGCAGCTTCACCGCCAATCCTACCGTTGAAGCGTGGGCGCGATGCGCGGCGGAGAAGGCGTCGCTGACGAAAATATCGCCGTTCCTGGCGAGCGCCTCGACGAAATCGGCGGCGTTCTTTTCTTCGCCCTTATGGAAGCGCGTGTTCTCGAGCAGCGCGACCTCGCCGTCCTTGAGCGCGTCGACGACGCGCGCGGCGGGCTCTCCGACGCAGTCCTCGGCGAAGGCGATCCTGTGCTTGAGGAAATGTTCGAGCGCCGGCACGACCTGGCGCAGGGAGTCTTCTTCGACGCGCTGGCCCTTCGGCCGGCCGAAATGCGAGAGCAGAACGACCCTGCCGCCTTTTTCAGTGAGCTCGTTGATCGTCGGCAGCGCGCGCTCGATGCGCGTCGCGTCGGTGACGCGGCCGTCCTCCATCGGCACGTTGAGATCGACGCGTAGAAGAACGCGCTTTCCCTTGACGTCGGCGTCGTCGAGAGTGCGGAAGGCGGTCATTGCTGGAAATATTTTCCTGTAAACATCAGTCCGGCAATGCCGATGAGCAGGGTGGCGACGATACCTAGCATTCCCCAAATTGTTGGGACTTGATTGAAGCGGCCTTCGACCGAGCCGATACGCCCTTCGATGCCGGAAAGACGGCCCTCAATAGCGCCAAGCTTTCCGTTCAGCCGCCCGTCCATCTCTCCGAGCTTGCCATCGAACTTGGCGTCGAGCTTATCGAACTTGGCGTCGAGTTTGACGAGCGTCGATTTGATCTCGGACATATCGGCTTCGAGCCGAGCGACACGCTGTTCAAGCATGGGATCCTCCGGGCCGCCGCCGTCGCCAGAACCATCTTTGTCTCTTGGCTCGCCAGGAAACGGGACGACGTTATTCATCGCCAACCTCAGCGCCGTATTCTTCGGGCTTGGCTCCATCCAAAACGGCTTCCGCGAATTGTTCCAAATGTCCGCAGTGCGTGCAAATAAGCGTTAGAAGCTTCTGAGAGATGGATCTTTCATGGTACGGTCCGTCGACGCCTTGGTAACGACGCAGATAGGTCCGAAATTGCGCCTTGGGTTCTTCGACAAGGCCGAAATCCCGATGGCCGCACACGCGACACGCCAAATTTGGCGCTCGCTCCCTGAGTCTGCGCGCTAAGCCCTGCGCTATTTCGTCTGACCGCGATCTAATCGTCAGGTGATCCATTTGATCCTCCGGACCGACCCTCGGCGTCGCCCTTAAAGAAGCTTCCCGATCACGCTCGCCACGTCGGTCATCCGGCCCGAGAAGCCCCATTCATTGTCGTACCAGGAGAGAATGGACACGAGATTGCCGTCCATGACCTTGGTCTGGTCGAGATGGAAGCAGGACGAGAGCGGCGTGTGGTTGAAGTCGATCGACACGAGCTTCTCGCTCGTATAGCCGAGCACGCCCTTGAGCGGGCCGTCGGCGGCGGCCTTGATCGCGGCGTGCACCTCGTCCTTGGTCGTCGCCCGCTTGGCGACGAATTTCAGATCGACCGCCGAAACGTTGGGCGTGGGCACGCGAATGGCGTAGCCGTCGAGTCTGCCGTTGAGCTCGGGCAGCACCAGCCCCACCGCCTTCGCCGCGCCCGTCGAGGTCGGGATCATCGACAGCGCCGCGGCGCGGGCGCGATAGAGGTCCTTATGCATCGTGTCGAGCGTCGGCTGATCGCCGGTGTAGGCGTGGATCGTCGTCATGATCCCCTTATCGATGCCGATCGCCTCATGCAGCACCATGGCGACCGGCGCGAGGCAGTTGGTCGTGCAGGACGCGTTGGAGATCACGAGATGGTCCTTGGTGATCTTGTGGTGATTGACGCCATAGACGACCGTAATGTCGGCGCCTTCGGCGGGCGCCGAGACCAGCACGCGCTTCGCGCCCGCGTCGAGCAGCATCTTCGCCTTGTCGCGCGCGGTGAAGAGGCCGGTGCATTCGAGGGCGACGTCGATGTCGAGGTCCTTGTAGGGAAGCTCGGCCGGATTCTTGATCGCGGTCACTTTGATCGGTCCGCGGCCGACGTCGATCGTGTCGCCAGCGACTTTCACTTCATGCGGAAAGCGGCCATGCACGGAGTCGTAGCGCAACAGATGCGCATTGGTCTCGACCGGGCCGAGATCGTTGATGGCGACGACTTCGAGGTCCGAGCGCCCGGTCTCGACGATATAGCGCAGGATGTTGCGGCCGATGCGCCCGAAGCCGTTGATCGCCACTCTCACCGTCATTTGAAAATTCTCCTTGCGCCGCAGGAACGATGCGCGGCCCACGCCCTTCGCGCCTGGGAGCCCTAAGGCTGGCGTGTGATAGCACCTCGCGCCCCCCTGTCAACGCGCCGAGGTCGCGCCATTTGGCGCGGTTTGGATTTGCCGAATTCATGCTAGGAACAGGCTGGCGTGCGAATCGGCCGGCGCGTTTCGCCGCGCCCCAACGCCTTGCAACTTTTACGATCGGCGATGAACCCTTCAAATAAGCGCGACGAAGAAAACGCCAAGAGGTTGGAGGCCGCCGTCGCCGAGCTGCAAACGGCGCTCGTTCAGCTGGAGCGCACCGTCGCCGCAAAGCTCGAAGACGCGCTTTCCCGCGCCGAACTCGAAGAAGAACTCGCGATCATGCAGGATGATCGTTCGCGTCTCGCGCTCGATCTCGACGCCGCCCTTGCGCGGCAGAACGCCTTGGAGAAGAGTCGTGACGAGGTGCTGCGACGGCTTGAAGCCGCCAGCCAAGGCGTCGCCGCCGCGCTCGGCGCGGCGGACGTGACTCCGGCGAAAGAGGACTGACATGGCCGCCGTCGTTGTCGTTATCGCCGGCCGCACCTATCGCATGTCCTGCGAGGACGGCGAGGAGCAGCGCATTGAAGAGCTCGCGAGCTACGTCGAAAGCAAGATCGAGTCGATGCGCGCGAGCTTCGGCGAGATCGGCGAACAGCGCATCATCGTGATGGCCGCGCTCGCTGTCGCCGACGAGGCGACGGACGCCCGCGCCAAAGCCGTGGCGATGGAATCCGAGATCGCCGCGCTGCGCGCCGAGCTCGACGCCGTGCGTAAAGCCAACGACGCCGCGTCGGCGCGCGCCGCCGACGCGCTGAAGGCGGCGGCGCGCCGGCTGGTGAAGCTCAATGGCGAATTGTCTCCGCCCGCCGCCTCGCCGGACGATATTCTCTAGGCCGCCGGCTGAAGATTACCGTCTTTCGGCCCAATTTTCGAAGCTCGGATCGCGCTTCGCCTTCTCGAGATTGTCCGCCTGTTCCGACAATTGGTAGTTGCGGTTTTGCGCCGCCATCGCCTGCGCGCCGTCCGACATGATCGCGATCTTCATCTGCTCGGTGGCGAGCCGATTGAGTTCATTGATCCATTGATTGAGATTGAGCAGCAATTTCCGTTTGCGGTCTTTTTGGATCTCATGCGAGGGACTGTTGTTTTCCGAAAGCGCGAGTTCTTGCTCAGTCTCGGCGATCATCGCGTCGAACTTCTTGATGTTTTCTTCCGCGGCGGCGACCTGGTCCGCCGCGCCGGATTTGGCCTTTTCGAGCGCCGCTTCGGCTTCAGCGCGCGCCTTCTTGAGATTGTCGAGGCCGTTCTGCAGCCATTTCGACTGGATCTTCAGGAGCGAGTCGCGGGGAACGCCGCTGAGGGTCAGCGAGTTCGGAATCGGAAAATATTCGCCGAGTTGCGCGGCTCCGGCCGGCGCGGCCCACATCGCGCCGGCGAGCAGGCCAAGGAATGCGACGCCCGTCAACGTCCTGCGAACGCTGGCCGTCTTACGACTGAAGCTCATCAATTCTCTCCCCAAATGCTGCGCTTTTTCGCGCGCTTTTCTTTGCGCAAACTGGGCTATCGCCTCCCTTCTGGCAAGTGCGGACGCCGTGCGGCGAAAATCGACCCGAGCCCCGCGCGCTTGACGGCGTCCGCACTTTCGCGCGAGCCTGGGGTCGCCGGGGGAGCCCCGCCCGGCGGCGGGCCGCCAAGGACGCCGCTAAGGGGCTGAGAGGCCGCAAGACGCGCATCGCAAGGCGCGGGCGCGGCGACCCTTAGAACCTGATCCAGTTGAGACTGGCGGAGGGAGAGTGTCAGTGGGCATTTCGAAAAGGCGCCGCTCGTGCGCGCGCGGGTGATCGGCGCCGGGGTCGCCGGCCTTTGCGCCGCCTACGCGCTCGCGCGACGGGGCGTCGACGTCGAGATCGTCGAGCGCGAGAGCGGGCCGGGCCTCGGCTGCTCGCGCTTCGCCGGGGGCATGATCGCGCCTTGGTGCGAACTGGAAAGCGCCGAGCCCCTGATCGCGACGCTCGGCGAAGAAGCCCTCGACTTCTGGACGCGCGAGCTCGGCGTCGCCACGGTCGCGGGCAGCCTCGTCGTGGCGCCGGCCCGAGAGCGCGCCGAACTCGCCGATTTCGCCCGGCGCACGCGCCAGTTCGAGCCCCTTGACGGCGCGCAGCTCGCGGCGCTCGAACCCGATCTCGCGGGCCGCTTCGACGCGGCGTTGTTTTTTCCCAAAGAAGCGCATCTCGATCCCCGCGCCGCGCTGGCGGCGTTGGCTCAGCGTCTCGCGCAAACGCCGAATGTGACGCTGCATTTTCAGCAGGACGCCTCCGGACTGGCGACGCGCCCGGATTGGACGATCGACTGCCGCGGCTTCGCCGCGCGCGACGCGCTCCCAGGCCTGCGCGGGGTCAAGGGCGAAATGTTGATTTTGCGCAGCGAAGAGATTTCCTTCTCGCGCCCCGTCCGTATGCTGCATCCACGACGGCCGGTTTATGTCGTTCCGCGCGGCGAGGGAGCGTTCATGGTCGGGGCGACAATGATCGAGAACGAGGAGCGCGCGCGGGTCACCGCGCGCTCGGTCGTCGAACTCGTCAATTCGGCCTTCGCCATCCACCCCGCCTTCGCCGAGGCCGAGGTCGTCGAGACCGGCGCCGATTTGCGTCCGGCCTTCGCCGATAATCTGCCGCGTCTTTTTAAGCGCGGCCGCAGTCTCTATATCAATGGCCTCTACCGCCACGGGTTCCTGCTGGCGCCAGCGATGGCGCGCCGCGCGGCGGAGGTCGTCGTAAACGATGGGTATTTCCCAGAGGTGATGGATGTTGATTCAGATCAACGGGCGGCCGCAGGATGTCCGGGCGACCACGTTGCAAACGCTGCTGCGCGAACTGGGGTATGACGACAAAACAGTCGGAACCGCGCTGAACCAGGAGTTCGTGCGCGCCAAGGACCGCGCCGAGACGCCGCTGCGCGACGGCGACGCCGTCGAGATCGTGACGCCGAGGCAGGGCGGGTGACGAGCTTGGCGAATGAATGATCCGGTGACGCTTTACGACGAGGCGCTGGCCTCGCGGCTGCTGCTCGGCACGGCGCGATATCCCTCGCCCGCGATCCTCGCCGAAGCCATTCGCGCGTCGGGATGCGAAGTGGTCACCGTGTCGCTGCGGCGCGAGGCCGGCGGCGCGCGCGCCGGCGAGGCCTTCTGGGGCCTCATCCGCGACATCGGCGTGCGCGTGCTGCCCAACACCGCCGGCTGCCGCACCGCCAAGGAAGCGATCGCGACGGCGCAAATGGCGCGCGACGTCTTTGCGACCGACTGGATCAAACTGGAAGTCATCGGCGAGGAGGACACGCTCCAGCCGGACGTCTTCGGGCTCGTCGAAGCGGCGCGCGCGCTCGCGGACGACGGATTCAAAGTCTTTCCCTACACGACCGACGATCTCGTCGTCGCCGAAAGGCTGCTCGACGCCGGCTGCCGCGCGCTGATGCCCTGGGCCGCGCCGATCGGCTCCGGTCGCGGGGTCAATGACGTTTTCGCGCTAAGGGCGCTGCGCGCGCATTTTCCCGACACCCCCCTCATCGTCGACGCCGGAATCGGCGCGCCGTCTCACGCCGCGCACGTGATGGAGATGGGCTATGACGCCGTGCTGCTCAACACCGCCGTTTCACGCGCAGGCGATCCGGTCCTGATGGCGCGCGCCTTCGCCCTCGCCATCGAAGCGGGCCGCGCCGGCTTCCGCGCCCAGCCGATGACTCCCCGCGATATGGCCGAGCCTTCGACGCCGGTCATCGGCCGCCCTTTCGACAAACTGGCGTGAGGAGGCAAGCGTGACGGCGGCAAAGCTTGATCCTTTCTATCTCATCGTCGACGACGCGGACTGGCTGACCCGGCTGCTGCCGCTAGGCGTCAAACTCGTGCAGCTGCGCGTCAAGGATCGCCCCGAACAAGACCTTCGCGCCCAAATCGCCGCCGCTCGGGACATTTGTGCGCAGCATGGCGCGCAACTCGTCGTCAACGACTATTGGCGGCTCGCGATCGATGCAGGGTGCGATTTCGTCCATCTCGGCCAGAGCGATCTCGATTTCGCGGATATTCCCGCGCTGCGCCGGGCCGGCGTCAGCCTGGGCGTGTCGACCCATACCGACGCCGAGCTCGACCGGGCGATGGCTCTCGCGCCGGATTATGTGGCGCTCGGGCCGATCTATCCGACGCTCTTGAAACAGATGGAGTTTGCGCCGCAGGGCCTCGCCCGGATCGGCGCCTGGAAGGCGCAAATCGGCGAGACGCCGCTGGTCGCGATCGGCGGCCTGACGCCGGAACGCGCCATTGCCGCGCTGGCCGCTGGCGCGGACAGCGCCTGCGTCGTCACCGACGTCTTGCGCAACGCCGAGCCGGAAGCCCGCGCGCGGGAATGGCTATCCGCCACGCGGCCCTGGCGCGACGGCGAGGGATTCTTCGCGCCGGACTACGCCGGCGCGCGCGTGTGTCCATCGCCCAATCATGGCGCGCGTCTGCGGCCGATCAGTTCGCTCGTGCTCCATTACACCGGGATGCAAACGGCGGAGTCGGCGCTCGCGCTGCTGTGCAGCCCGCGCGCACAGGTCTCGGCGCATTATGTCGTCAACGAGGACGGCGGCGTTTTGCAGCTCGTGCCCGAGTCGCAGCGGGCCTGGCACGCCGGAAAGAGCTTCTGGGCCGGCGAGACGGACATGAATTCAGCCTCGATCGGAATCGAAATCGTCCATCCCGGCCACGACGACCCGCGACCCTATCCGGCGGCGCAGATCGAGGCGACGGCGGCGCTCGCCAAGGATATCTGCCGGCGCCATGCGATACCGCCCGAGCGCGTGCTGGCGCATTCCGACATCGCGCCCGGGCGCAAACGCGACCCTGGCGAATTCTTCCCCTGGGAGGCGCTCGCCCGAGACGGCGTCGGGAGGATCGTCGAGGACAACCCCGGCGCGGGCGCGACGACGGTCTCGCCGGGCGATGCGGGCGCCAAGATCGCCTCGCTGCAGCGCGACCTCGCCGCCCTTGGCTATGGCGTCGAGCCGACCGGCGTCTATGACGCGCAGACGCTCCAGGCGGTCGAGGCGTTCCAGCGCCACTTCCGCCGCGCAAAGGTCGACGGCCACGCCGACGGCGAAACGCGCGTGGCGCTCGCCCGACTCGTCGCCGCGCTGGGAGAACGCGTATGAAAGCGGTCGTCGTGACCGGGGCCTCGACCGGAATCGGGGCGGCCTGCGTCAATCTCCTGATAAAAAAAGGCTATTTGGTTTTTACTGCGGTGCGAAAAGAAGCTGACGCCGCCAAAATTGCTGCGCAGCATGGCGCAGCAATCGTTCCGCTGCTGTTCGACGTGACGGACGCCAGCGCGATCGCCGACGCCGCGAAGATCGTCGAGGCGCGGCTCGGCGGCGAAACGCTTGCCGGGCTCGTCAACAACGCCGGCGTCGCCGTTCCCGGTCCGCTACTGCTTCTCCCGATCGAAGATTTTCGGCGGCAGCTGGAGGTCAATCTCGTCGGCCAGCTTCGCGTCATTCAGGCCTTCGCGCCCTTGCTCGGCGCGGGGCCGGAGCGGCCTGGGGCGCCTGGGCGCATCGTCAACATGAGCTCTGTCGCGGGTCGCTTCGCCACGCCGTTCCTGGGCGCCTACAACGCCTCGAAATTCGGGTTGGAGGGCATGTCCGACGCGCTCCGCCGGGAGCTGATGGTCTATGGCGTCGACGTCGTCCTGATCGAGCCGGGAATGATCGCGACGCCGATCTGGGACAAGGCCGAAGAAACCAATCAGGCGATGTTCGCGCACACGGCCTATGCCGCCCCCGCCCGCAGGATGCTGCACTGGCTTGTCGAGGCGGGCCGCCGCGCCCCCGGACCCGAGATCGTCGCCGAGGCGGTGCTGCGGGCGCTGACCGCGCCGCGTCCGCCCGTCCGCATGCCCGTCGTCCACAATCGATTTAGCTACACGCTGCGCGGTCTGCTGCCGTCGCGGCTCCTGGATTGGCTGACGGCCCGGCGGCTGGGGCTTCTGCCGAAACAATGAACGCCTGCCGGAAGAATTTCCGGGCAGTCTGCGCAGGGAGAGAATGGCATGTCTGACGACCACCAATACGCGCCGCCGCCGAAACACGGCGTGGTTTGCTGGAGCGAACTGAATGTCCACGACGTCGAGCGGGCGAAGACATTCTACAGCCAGACCCTCGGATGGAGCTTTGAGGCCATGCAGATGGAAGGCTTCACCTATTGGATCATCCGTTCGTCGGGCGCGCGGGTGGGCGGCATATTCGAGATGAAGGGCCCGGAGTTCGAAGGCGTTCCCGAACATTGGCTGACCTATATCGGCGTCGATGACGTGGATGCGCGCCTCGAGAAGGCCAAGGACGCCGGCGCGACGATCTGCAAGGCGGCGTTCGACATCCCCGGCATCGGCCGCATGGCCGTGCTGCGCGAGCCGGGCGGCGCCTTTGTCGCCTGGATGACGCCGAAACTAGAGCGGAAGGCCTGATCTTCGGTCCCGACGGCGCTTGACCTCGCCGCCGTTACGGGCGACCTATCGGCGTCCGCAACGACGCCCAAGCGAACCATGAACGAAGCCGCGCAAGAGACCCGACTGCCCGATCCCGTCGCCGCCGAGCCGGCGCCGCGCCACCGTAGCTGCGCCGTGGCTGTCGGCGCGGGCGCCGCCGCGGTGATCGTCGGCGGCGGCGCGCCGGTCGTCGTCCAGTCGATGACCAACACCGACACAGCCGATATCGAGGCGACCGTGACGCAGGTTCTGGCGCTGGCGCAGGCCGGCTCGGAACTGGTGCGCATCACCGTCGATCGCGACGAGGCGGCGGCGGCGGTGCCGCATATCTTCGAGAAGCTCGCGCAAAAGGGCTGCCACGTCCCGCTCGTCGGCGATTTCCATTACATCGGCCACAAGCTTCTCGCCGATCATCCCGCCTGCGGCGAGGCGCTCGCCAAATACCGCATCAATCCCGGCAACGTCGGCTTCAAGGAAAAGAGGGACAAGCAGTTCGCTGCGATCGTCGAGCTCGCCGCGAGGCACGGCAAGGCGGTGCGGATCGGCGCCAATTGGGGCTCGCTCGACCAGGAGCTGTTGACCTATCTCATGGATTTGAACCACGCCTCTGACCGGCCGCTCGACGCGCGCGCCGTGACCCGCGAGGCGCTGGTCCGCTCGGCGCTGATGTCGGCGCGCCGCGCCGAGGAGATCGGCCTGCCGAAAAACCGCATCGTCATTTCCGCCAAAGTCTCGGCGGTGCAGGACCTCATCGCCGTCTACCGGATGCTCGCGGCGCGCAGCGACTATGCGCTGCACCTCGGCCTCACCGAGGCCGGCATGGGCTCCAAGGGCGTCGTCGCGTCCTCGGCCGCGCTCGGCGTGCTGCTGCAGGACGGCATCGGCGACACCATCCGCGTGTCGCTGACGCCCGAGCCCGGCGGCGACCGCTCGCTC